>Ga0070734_10000645_pt1 | contig 66057 bp, 60 predicted proteins | sample Coa_R1_8_FD_66444 | JGI IMG/M metagenome (GOLD analysis project Ga0070734, IMG submission 66444) | Surface soil microbial communities from Centralia Pennsylvania, which are recovering from an underground coalmine fire - Coalmine... | ecosystem: Environmental > Terrestrial > Soil > Unclassified ...
TTGCCTGGCACAACGAATACAACTGGCTGCACCAGGATGGCACCGGTCCCATCATCGGTCTCGGTCCAGGCAGCAATATCAACACCAGCGAAGTGCTGACAGGTTTTGACTTCGATTTCTAACCCCTGCTTGCGAATCCGCCGGCTACGATGGCCGGCAACAATGTGAGGGATGTGGCGATGAAAATTCTTAGATCCATGCAGTGGTTGGGGGTAATGGCAGTTGTTTCTCTCGCGGCAGCCGTTGGCGGTTGGGCGCAGGATGCTCCTGATGTCGGTCCGCACCCGCCGGCACCGGAAAAGAAGATGACCAGTCATATCGGAGATCTTGTCGGCCATTCGGAGAATGCGAAATCCGACTATCGCCGCTATTGCGCCGGGTGTCATGGCGACTTGGGCGACGGCAATGGCGAGAACGCGGTTTGGCTCGATCCAAAGCCGCGCGACTTTACCGCGGCAATCTTTAAATGCCGTTCTACCCTCACTGGCACGTTGCCGCTGGACGAGGATCTGTTCAACACCATTGGTCGCGGCCTGACGAATTCCAACATGCCGATCTGGAATGTCTTCTCGCGCCAGCAGAAGGCTGACCTGGTCGCGTACATCAAGACCTTCTCGCCCCGGTGGGATAAAGAAAAGCCGGGCGATCCCATCGGTATTCCTGCCGAGCCGCCAGTCACCATTGAAAGCATCTCTCACGGAAAGTATCTGTTCACCAAATTGGAATGCTGGAAGTGCCATGGGCCGCAGGGGAAGGGCGATGGCCCCTCGGCCGCAACGCTGACCGACAGCAAGGACCAGCCGATCCGGCCATATAACTTCGCTGCCGGCCAGGACGATTCCCGTTTCAAATGTGGCTCCACAAACCGCGACATCTTCAAAATTTTCATGACTGGCGTGGATGGGACGCCCATGCCGTCATTCGCCGACGTGATCAAGCCGGCGGATGCCTGGGACTTGGTGCACTTCCTGCGCACCTTGCAGGTTCACCGTCACAGCCCGGAGAACGAAGTTCTGAAAGCGGCCGGGGGAAAAATTCCCGATTACGTTGAAAAACCAGCGGAAGCGCCCGCTTCTCAGCCAGGAGGCGGCAACTAACACCAGCAGTTTGTACCTCGACGTACTAGAAGCCCAGGAGGCAACAAAGATGCAAGCGAGCAAACCCTGCATTGCGACGCTGATTGCGGTACTGTCCCCCGCGCTGCTGTTCGGTGGAACGATCAGCGGTAAAGTGACCTATACCGGGACCCCGGCCAAACAAAAAGTCATCGACATGTCGAAGGAGCCGAGCTGCGCCAAGCAGCACGCGACCCCGGTGATGACCGAAGGCGTGGTGACCGGTCCCAACAATGCCTTGGCCAATGTCGTAGTTTACATTTCGGCCGGTGGCGATGATCCCAACCCTCCTGCACAAGCCGTTACCTTCACCCAGAAGGGATGCCAATACGGGCCCCACGTTCTTGCCATGCATACGGGGCAGGAGCTCGATGTGGTGAATGCCGATCAGACGTCGCACAACATTCATCCGCTTGCGAAAGTGAACCGAGAATGGAATAAGTCCCAGCCGCCCGGCACACCGCCGCTGAAAGACAAGTGGGACCAGCCGGAAGTGATCGAAGTGAAGTGCAACATCCATCCTTGGATGCATGGCTGGTTCGTTGTCCTCAAGACCAATCACTACTCCGTGAGTGGCGAGAACGGGAGCTTTACGCTGCCGAATCTTCCGCCGGGGAAATACACCATCACTGCATGGCATGAACCCGACGGCAAGCAGACGCAGGACGTAACCATCACTGGGAACGAGACGAAGACGGTCGACTTCAGTTTCGCGCTCAAGCCGTACTAACCACACTTCCTGTCGGCGGCCGGCGCACTGACGCCGGCTGCCTGGGACTTCACTGCCTGGACCACCAGGGCAGATGTGAGGGGAACATGGGCGGCAAAATATTTGCGGTGATCGTGATTGTGATTGCGTTACTTTCGGCGGTGCCCATTATCAATCACACCTTTATGGGAGCGAATGTCGCTCCGCCGGAGGACATTTCTACTCACGGCGCCTCCATCGACAAACAGCTTGATGAAACCATGCTCGAGGCCGGCCTGTCGTTTCTTGCCGCGCAACTCGTTCTGGGATTCTTTGTCTGGCAGTTCGGTGGCCGCAAGGACGGAGCGATCAAGAATTTTCCCGGCGGTGCCAAGTACCTGGTCATTGCAGCAGTGCTGCTCGTGGGACTGGAAGCCATCGCGCTGGGTGCGATCGGCACGAAAGCCTGGGCGACGGTTTACTTTCAAGCCCCTGGGGCAGACGCGATGCCGATCCAGGTACAAGCGGGCCAATTCGCGTTTTATTTCCGTTATCCCGGGCCGGACGGAAAATTCGGACAACTCCATCCCGAAAAAATTGACGAGGGCAATGCCAACTATTTCGGTTTAGATCCCGAAAACGATGTGGCTGCGCGCGACGATGTCACCTCCGGCGAACTCGTTGTGCCCGTCAATAAAGAGATTCACCTGTTAATGCACGCTAAGGACGTAGGCCACTCGTTTTACGTCCGCGAGTTGCGCATTCAGCAGGATTTCGTTCCCGGACTCGACCTCGCGCTGCATTTCACGGCGACCAAGGTCGGCAAGTACGAGATCGTCTGTACCCAGCTTTGCGGACTGGGACACTACAACATGAAGGCGTATCTGAGCGTGATGACGCAAGACGATTTCGACAAGTGGCTCAAGACGCAAGACCAATAACCGTCATAAGAGTTGCGCCGGACCGGGAGAGCGCCGGGCGGCGAGTGCCAATTCAGGGCGAGGTGAAGGGGAATGTCTGAAGCAGCGGTTCACGCACATCAAGCACCGACCAGCTTTATTCGAAAGCATGTGTTCAGCCTCGATCACAAAGTCATCGGCATCCAGTATTACGGGCTGGCGCTGGTCGCCGTCGTCACCGGGATGGTCCTCTCGTGGATTATGCGCATTCACCTGGTCTGGCCGAACTCGCCGATTCCGGGTGTGCAGTGGCTGTCGAAAATCGGCGCTCCCGGCGGCGTGGTCACGCCTGAGTACTATCTCTCGCTCATGACCATGCACGGCACGCTGATGGTCTTCTTTGTGCTGACCAATGCGCCGTTCGCCGCGTTTGGCAATTACTTTCTGCCAATCCAGATTGGCGCAGAAGATATGGCCTTTCCCCGCTTCAATATGATGTCATTTTGGACGACCTTCGTCGCCTTCTGCATCCTAGTTTCCGCGTTCTTCGTGGGCGATGGTCCGCCCCTCTCCGGTTGGACGGCTTACGCCCCGTTGAGCGCCGTCGGCGCGGACTCCGGGCCCGGCGAGGGTGTTGGTCAGACTCTGTGGGGCCTCTCGATTTTTGTTTTCTGTATTGCATCTTTATTAGGGTCGCTGAACTTCATCGCCACCACGCTTGACCTGCGCACGAAAGGTATGACCCTTGCACGAATGCCGATCTGCACCTGGGCGTGGTTCATCACCTCGTGCATTTCGCTGCTCGCTTTCGCCGTGCTGATGCCCGCGTGCCTGCTGCTGGTGCTCGATCGGGTCGCAGGAACCAGCTTCTTCATACCTTCCGGTTTGAACGTCAGCGATCACTTGCAGCCTCACCAGGGCGGATCCCCGCTGCTATGGCAGCACCTCTTCTGGTTTTTCGGACACCCAGAGGTCTACATCGCGATTCTTCCGGCGATGGGCATCGTATCGCACATTCTCATCGTCAACATGCGCAAGCCCTTGCTGAGCCATAAAGTGGTCGTCTATTGCATGATGGCCATCGGCTTTCTCAGCTACATGGTTTGGGGACACCACATGTTCCTGAGCGGCATGAATCCGTTTTCCGCGATGGTGTTTTCCTTCCCAACGCTGATGATCACGATTCCCGCGACGATCATGACGCTGATCTGGCTGGGCAGTTTGTACGGCTCGAAGCTGAGGATTAACGCTGCATCGCTCTTCTGCCTCGGCTTTATCTCGATGTTTGTCAGCGGCGGCGTCAGCGGGTTTTTCCTGGCGCAGCCTTCCATCGACATCTACCTGCACGCAACCTATTTCGTAGTCGGCCACTTCCACATGGTGATGGGCGTCGCAGCCATCTTCGGAGTTTTCGCCGGAACTTATTTCTGGTTCCCCAAGATGACTGGGCGCATGATGAACGAAACCTTGGGCCGCTTGCACTTCTGGTTCACGTTCATCGGGACCTACTGCATTTTCATGCCGTTCCACTACTTGGGATTGGCTGGGAACGTCCGCCGCTACTCGGCTTTCACCGATGACTTCCTGGTACCGCTAGTGCCGGTTCACAAGTTCATCACCTACGCGGCGCTGTTCACCGGAGCGGTGCAGATGATCTTTATTTTCAACCTTATATATAGCCGCTTCAAAGGTGCGAAAGCAGAGGCCAATCCGTGGGAGTGCACGTCCCTGGAATGGTCGACGCCTTCGTCGCCCCCGCCGTTCGACAACTTCGGCGGACAGCACCCGGTGGTCTACCACGATCCTTACCAGTACGGCGTGAAAGGATCGAAAGGCGATTACGTCATGCAGACCTCGCCGGAGAAGGTGGCGCAGGCGACTTAACCGAAACGGTTAGATCTTGTTATTGGGCCGAATCAGGGAAGGGAATGGAGTAGTTCATGGCAACAACGCTGCAACCACCGCAGACCGACTTAGAACAGGAATCACGCCCGCATGACGGCAACGGATCGGGAGGCGGATTCCGCGGATTGCTTCCCTCTAGAGGAGATCTGCGGGCGGTCGCGGATCCGCGTGGCGAGCCGACTCGCACCGGGATCTGGGTCGCTCTGTCGGCGATCGCCATGACCTTCGCCGCACTCACCAGCGCCCTCTATGTGCGTGAAGGCGCGGCGACCGACTGGCATCATATCCAACTGCCCAACATTCTTTGGTTCAACACCTCGGCTCTGATTGCCAGCAGCATCGCGCTCGAACTGGCGCGACACCGGGTATCTGGCTACATGCGTGGCCTCGAATTGAGCCGGTCGAAAGCCGCCCTCTGGCTTAACGCGACCTTACTGCTGGGAGGAGTCTTTGTCGTAGGCCAGTATCTGGCATGGTTGAAATTGCGTTCGCAAGGGCTGTATCTGCCTACGAACCCAAACAGTTCCTTCTTTTACGTGTTGACGGGCGTTCATGCCGTTCACGTGCTTGGCGGACTGGGCGGCCTGATTCGCGTCATGTTCAAGTTTCACAGCACGCGCCATCCCTTACGGCGCAGCACCATGGATGCCACCTCCTATTTCTGGCACTTTATGGGCGCGCTATGGATGTATCTGCTGTTCATTTTGTGGCTAAAGCTTTAAGCAATACACGGGAGACACCATGAGCGAAGCCAATATGGTTCTTGATCAAGTCGCCGAACACGGCGCCGGAGTAATGGAAGAGCGTCCGTTTGCGATTCCATCCAGCAAGCTGGTGATGTGGCTGTTTATCATCTCCGACGCATGTACCTTCGCCGCGATGCTGTTTGCCTACGGATTCATTCGGAATTCCGCGGCTGAGTGGCCACTGGTTTTCGAGTCGGCGAGCATTTGGAACGCGCTGCTGATGACCTTCATTCTCGTCAGCACCAGCCTGACAGTTCTTTTCGCTTTGCGCGCCGCCCAGAACGAAGATCGGGCCGGCGCCTTCAAATGGACGATGATCACCGCCGCCGGGGGCATCCTGTTTACGCTGCTGCACCTGCGCGAGTGGATGTCGCTCATCGGGGAAGGCGTCCGCCCCTTCCAGAATCCCTGGGGAGCGCCCCTGTTCGGAGCCTGTTTCTTCTCGATTACTGGACTGCACATGCTGCACGTAGCCGGCGGAGTAGTGGCTCTGATTGTCGTCGGTCTAGGCTACAGGGCTGGCCGCTATGCTACCCGCCACGTCGAGATCTGGGCGCTGTACTGGCACTTTGTTGACTTGGTTTGGATGTTCGTTGTGCCGCTGGTCTACCTGTTGAACATGAAGCGCTAGTCAGAATTGCAACCGACTCTAACAAGGGGAGTTGACCGCTATGAGTAACAGTAGTTCAAACGGCATGGGCACCACGTTTATCGTTTACGCCGCGATCCTGGCGATCGCGGTCATTCAGGTAGTGGTCGCGTTGACCATGGGGCCGTCGCTCGGCCGCATGCTGATTTTGGCAGCGATCCAAGGCTATCTGGCCGTGATGTTTTTCATGCATCTGCGCGATGAAAAATCGACGCTGCGGCTCGCGTTGCTGCCCGGCACAGTATTCGTTCTGGTGATGATGAATATGATCTGGGCCGACAGTTTCCGGTTGATTCATTTGCGGCCGTTCGCGAAATAGGGGCTCGTATTGAAATAGAGCGGCGGACGCCTCGTCCGCCCTCAGGGCAGGGCACTATGCTTTCCAGAACGAACATTGCACGTCGGGCACGGCAGGTGCTGGCTGTGTCACTCGTGCTCGCTGCAAACCTCACCGCGCATGGGCAAAGCTGCGCCCTGTGTTACACGCAGGCGGCTGGGGCTGGTCATCGCTTCGTCCAGGGGCTGCGGACCGGCATTCTGGTGCTCATCGTGCCCCCAATGTTCATGTCGCTCGGCATCACGATTCTGGCATATCGAAAGCGGAACCGAACCGTCGATCCTGGAGAAGAAGACGCCCATAAAAACGACTGGTAACCCTGCGACCCTCTGTGTTCCCCTCTGCGGTGAGGCGAGGTGCCCATCGCTACAGAGCCTGATCGTGGCATAATCTTCCGCAAACATTTTCCTTCCAGGTGCGGAATTATGCGTCTTTGGATGATTGCCCTGTCTGCTTGCTGTTTTTTCGCAGCTTGTCATGCTTCTGCGTCGACTCCCAAGAAACCTTTGCAGATATACTTCATCGACGTCGAAGGTGGACAGGCGACCTTGCTCGTAAGCCCCACCGGGGAGTCTCTGCTGATCGATACTGGCTGGCCTGATGCCGAAGGCCGCGACGCCGACCGGATCATCGCCGTCGCGAGGCAGGCCGGCCTGCAACAGATCGACTACGTGCTCATCACCCACTATCACCGCGACCATGTGGGGGGAGTTCCGCAGCTGGTGGACGGATTTAAGGTCGGCACTTTCCTCGATCACGGGCCGAATCTTGAAGATTCCGAAGTCACACGCACCGACTATGCGGCCTATCAGAAGGCGGTTGCCGGGCACACTCACGTCGTCGTCAAACCGGGATGGCAACTTCCAATGAAAGGCATCAATGTGCGCGTCCTCACGGCAGCGGGCGACCATCTTACCGGACCTTTACCGGGAGCTGGCCAGGCGAATCCCTACTGCGCAAAGGAATCTCCAGCGGTAGAAGACAAGAGCGAGAACGCTCGCTCCGTCGGGGTTCTCGTGACTTTTGGCCAGTTCCGATTTCTGGACATGGGAGACCTCACGAAGAAAAAAGAGCTGGAGTTGGCTTGCCCCAATAACATGGTGGGCCAAGTGGACCTTTTTCTTGTCTCGCATCACGGATTGGATCAGTCGAATGCGAAAGCGCTGATTTGGGCGCTACATCCGCGAGTCGCGGTGATCAACAACGGAGCTCGCAAAGGCGCGAGTCCCGCCGCATGGCAGATTGTCCATGATTCGCCCGGATTGGAAGATCTTTGGCAGCTGCATTATGCCGCAGAATCGGATCGCGAACACAATGTCGCCGATGACCACATCGCCAATGTGAAGGAAAACTGCGAAGGCAAATACCTTAAGGTGACAGCGCAGGCGGACGGTTCGTTCACTCTCATCAATGCCCGCACCGGACAGGAGAAGAATTATTCAAAGCCGTAACAGGGGAAGGCACGAGTTTTACGTGGCTTTTACCTTCCAAACTGACTCGCGCTTTAGCGCTTGAGCGCCGCAACATTAAGGGAAATACTCTGATCGTCATCATCATGGGTGTGGTCGGCTCCGGCAAAACCACCATCGGCGGCCTTCTGGCCAGTCAACCGGGATGGCAGTTCGCCGATGCGGATGACTTCCATTCCCCATCCAATAAAGACAAAATCCGCCATGGCATTCCCCTCACTGACCAGGATCGGGAACCGTGGCTGGAAAGCCTTCAGCGCGCAATCGGAGATTGGGTTGCGCATGAGAACAATGTTGTCCTGGCCTGCTCCGCCCTGAAGCGCGTTTATCGGCAGAAGCTCGAGCTCTCGGCGGAAGTGCGCTTTGTTTATCTGAAGGGAAGTGCCGAGCTTATAGCGGGCCGCTTACACCAGCGCTTCGGACATTTCGCCGACGATCGCATTCTGGCCAGCCAGTTCGCTGATCTGGAGGAACCAGAACGGGCGATCACCGTCGACATCTCGCATGCGCCGGAGGAGATTGTCGCGGAAATCCGTCGAAGGCTTGGCTTGGCGTAGAATCCTCAGACGCTCGAGCCTCACACGGACTAGCTTGTCATCCAGCTCCGACCAACTCGAATCCGCTGTCGTTTCCCGGCTGATGTGGCGGCTGATGCCTTTTCTGTTTCTGCTCTACATCGTTGCTTATCTCGATCGCATCAACGTCAGCTTCGCCGTGTTGCAGATGCGCGGCCAGCTTGGCCTGAGCGACCGCGCCTACGGAACTGCCGCCGGGATCTTCTTCGCGGGATATTTCTTCTTCCAACTTCCCAGTAATTTCGCACTGGAGAGAGTCGGCGTTCGCCGCTGGATCTCCGGTCTGATGATTGTGTGGGGGGTAATTTCCTGTCTCATGATCTTCATTCGCGGCCCAGTCAGTTTTTGTGTGATGCGCTTTCTGCTCGGCGCCGCGGAAGCTGGATTTTTTCCCGGCATCATCCTCTATATGAAACGCTGGTTTCCTGTCCGGGCCCGGGCTCGCGCCGTCGCCTGGTTTATGACGGCGAATCCAATCGCGGGCATTGTGGGCAGTCCGATCTCTGGCGCGCTTCTGAACGTGCACGGCGGCGGCCTCTCCGGGTGGCAATGGATGTTTCTCATCGAGGGAGTTCCCGCAATCCTTCTAGGCGTGATCGTCCTCCGCACTCTGGCCGACAAACTCGAGGACGCGTTCTGGTTGCAAACGCACGAGAGAACCTGGCTTCTCGATACCTTGGCGGCGGAACATTCCACAGAGGCGAAACAGAAGGCAAATTACTGGCAGGCAGTTTTGAGCTTGCGAATGTGGTTGTTATCCATCGTCTACTTTGGCGTGCCCGCCGCGATGTATGGCGTCACTCTGTGGCTGCCCAGTGTGATCCGCGCCTTGTCTGGATTGAGTTATGTAACGACCGGCCTGGTTGCGGCGATCCCTTTTGCCGCAACTACCGTCGCGATGGTCCTGGTCGGCCTCGATTCCGATCGGACCGGAGAACGAAAGTGGCACACCGCACTCTGCGCTTTTACGGGAGCGCTGACGTTGATAACGGCGGCCTATGCGCATTCGCCGGTGCTGGTGATCGCCGGAATGGGACTGGGAATGGCCGCCGCCGAATCCATGGTCGGCCCATTCTGGGCGATGGCGACCTCGAGCATGGCCGGGATTTCCGCCGCGGCGGGTATCGCGGTCATCAACTCCCTCGGGAATCTGGGAGGCTATTTCGGCCCAGACATTGTGGGCGTTTTCCGCACTGCAAATGGAGGCTTTCGCGGAGGTCTTGTGGCCATCGCTTTAACCGTAGCCGTAAGCGGAGCCATTGCCTTAATTGTTGGTCGAATGCCCACACCTAAGACATCCCCGAGTTAGCTCCCAGGTGCAAAAACCACCTCTACACCCTGTTCCGCTAGGCTCCTGTACGTCTATTGTTTACAATATGGTGCGCGCCGGTCCGCCTTCAAAACTGGGCCGGAATAGGTACTTTGGAACAGCCAACTGCAAATTCCAGTACGTCCCCCACCGTCTACTGGCGCGTGGAGGGCAGCCTTCTTGACCTGACTGTGGTCAGGCCGGTGGCATTTTTCACCTGGAACGCGCAGACCTTCAGCGAACGCTTCCGTCGCCGGGGACTGATCTTCTTAATGGCTTTGCTTCGCCCGGTCCTGTATTCCACGAACCGCAAGTTTGCAACCCGCGTGGTGCATACGGTGCTTCGCGGCGTCACCCGCGACCGCCTCGACCTGCTGGGCGAAGAATTCTTCCAATACAAGCTGAAGCCCCAGCTGAAGGCGAAAGGTGTGGAAAAAGTCCGGGATCTGATGAACTCGCGTGTCGACGTGGTCCTCGTCAGCCAGGCTCTGGAGCAGGTCATGCGTCCGCTGGCGCAGCATCTGGGCGTGAAGCATATTATTGCGAATCGCTTGGAGTTTCGCGATGGCGTCGCAACCGGCCGCCTGCTCGACCCTGTGATTCGCCCCCGCGGAGCCTTCGCTCCTTGGCGCGAGAATATGCCGGACGGCCGCCGCGCTCCCAAGACCCTGGCCCGTCATCTCGATATTTCAGTCGAGGAACTGCGTACCGCTGTTATTCCGGCTGAGCGCCAGGTTGGATTGCCGCCGCGCCCGATCGTCCATTTCGAAGGCCGGAAACAATCCTCCCCGCTGTCGGTCCGCCGCGCCTTTGCCGGTAAGCACGTGATGCTCATCGGCGTGACCGGGTTTATCGGGAAAGTCTGGCTGGCGAACACCTTGACAGATCTCGCCGGTATTGGACGCATTTACCTTCTGATCCGCCGCCAGAAATCGAACCCGGCGCAGCGGCGGTTCGAAAAGATGGTCGAAGACTCCCCAGTTTTCGATCCGCTGTTTGAGCGGTACGGCTCCCGGTTGCAGAGCTTTCTACGCGAGAAGATCGAAGTTGTCGAGGGCGATGTCACCCAGCAGGATCTAGGTTTAACTAATGATGTATCAGAGCGTTTAAAGAGAAACCTCGACCTGATCGTGAACAGCTCAGGTCTGACCGATTTCAACCCCGACCTGCGCGATGCGCTGGTGACCAACACCGATGCTGCCCTGAATATCCTGCAGTTCAATCGCGCGACAGACCACTCTGGGCTCCTCCACCTTTCCACCTGCTATGTCGCCGGCGAGCAGGACGGCCGCGTGAGCGAAAAATTGATCCCGAACTACAACCCCCGGGGCCTTGCCTTCGATGCCGAACAGGAATGGCGGTCGCTGCACGAAATGATCGCGCTGGCGGAGTCGCGATCGGAGAGTGAAGAAGTCACCTCGGGCTTGCGCCTGCAGGCGCAAGCCAAGGAGCACGCCGCAAAAGATCTGCATGGAGCCGCACTCGAAAACCAGATCCGCAAAAATCGCGTGCGGTGGCTCAAGACGTATCTCACTGAAGCTGGAACGCGCCGCGCCAAGGAACTGGGTTGGCCCAACACATACACCCTGACCAAGAGCTTGGCCGAATCGCTGATCGTTAAACACGGAGAAGGACTTCCCGTTGCCGTAGTCCGCCCTGCGATCGTTGAGACTTCCGTTGCCCGGCCATTTCTCGGATGGAATGAGGGCATCAATACCTCGGCGTCGCTTTCGTATCTCCTGGGCACCTATTTCCGGCAGTTGCCCTCGAATGAGAGCAAGCGGCTCGACATCGTTCCCGTGGATTCGGTCTGCGCCGGTATGACTTTGATTGCAGCGGCAGTGATGGAGCGCCGCCACGATCCCCTTTACCAGTTGGCCTCTTCGGTGACGAATCCATGCGACATGGGCCGCTCCATCGAACTCACATCATTGGCTCACCGCAAGCATTACCGTGCCCAGGAAGGCTTGGAATCCTGGCTACGCCTGCGTTTTGACGCAATTCCAGTTTCCAAGACGCGGTACAACCGCATGTCGGCACCGGCGCAAAGGGCCATCGTAAAATCCATTCAAGCCATCATGTCGCCACTACCGCTGAAAAAAGCGCCGCTCGCGAAAGCAGAGCGCAATCTGGAACGCTTGGAAAAGCTGATCGAGCTGTTTGAGCCGTTCATTCTGCTCAACGAGCACGATTTCGCTGCCGACAATGTCGAGAAGCTGGCGTACGCGCTGGTCCCGGAAGAGCGCGAAATCTTCGGCTACAACACGCGCTCGCTGGATTGGTGGGACTACTGGATTAATATTCACATTCCGGCGCTGCGCCGTTGGACGTATCCTCTGATCGAAGGGCGTCCGCTGGAGGCGCGCCCGCCTCGCAGCCTGCAACTCGCGCCGGCCAACGGAGACCCTATGAAAACCGGGACTGACGGAGCAACGTGGCGATATTCCTGACCGGGTCAACCGGATATATCGGCGCACATGTCGCTGCCAATCTGCTGGACGGGTACGGGGCTGCCCTGAACCTGCTGGTGCGCGCCCGCGATCCGCAAGAAGCGCAGTTGCGCCTCTGGAATGCCCTGCAGCTGCACATGGACTTCCCGCACTTTTACGAACACCTGCAGACGAAAGTGCGCGTATTCTGCGGCGACCTGACCTCGACCGGATTTGGCCTCAGCCGCGACGACTATGACCGCCTGGTGCATACGACGGATTCCGTGATCCATTGTGCAGCTTCGCTGAACCGAAAATCCGAGAAGAGTTGTCTGAATGTGAACCTGCGTGGCACCCTCGAAGTGCTCACGCTGGCACGCAACGCCGAGCACTACCATGGGCTGCGCCGGTTCAGCGAGGTGAGCACGGTGGCTGTGGCAGGGAAGCGCCAGAACGAAGTTGTCACCGAGGATCGCTCCATCGAATGGGATCGCTCCGACTACGATCCCTACGCGCGAACCAAGAAATTCTGTGAGCACATGACGCGTGTCCTGCTGCCGGATACTCCGAAGACAATTTTCCGTCCGAGCATCGTTCTCGGCGACAGCCGTCACGCAGAAACCACGCAGTTCGACATGGTCAAGGCTTTTGTGTTTCTGGCTGGTTTGCCCGTGCTGCCATTCCGCGCTTCTGACAAGATCGACATCGTCAACGTCGACTTCGTGGCCGGATCGATCGCCGATCTTCATCAGAAAGATCAACCGAAATACGATACCTATCACCTGTCTTCCGGGACTGGATCTCAGACATTTCGCCAGATCACGGCTGCACTCGCCGCAGCTCAGCAGAAGCGCCCGCCAATTTTCCTGCCCTTCACGGAGAAGCCATTCACGAGTTCGGTGAGATTGCTTTCCAATCGCAGGGGCACTCTGGGTTACGGTGCCTCACTGATGAAAGTCTTCCTGCCCTACCTGGTCTGGAACACCGTTTTTGACAACACGCGCGTAACGACCGAGCTCGGCCGCAGACCGGTGCCGTTCTCGCAGTACAGCTTTCCCCTGCTCAAATTCAGCCGCGAGAATAACTTCCAGTATCACTACAAGCCATGGCCCGCAATGGCGGGAGGTTCTGCGGCATGATGGATTTCATTCTGGAAGCGTGGGTCAGCAGCAACATCGAGCGCGCGCGCCTCGGCTGGATGATGGGATCGGGCAAGCCGTGGCACCCCGGAGAAAAACTCAAGCTGCTCTTTGCCGGCTATAACGGCACACGCAACATGGGCTCGGACGTTCGGGTCGAAGAAATGCTCCGCCAGATCCGCCACATCCTCGGCGCCGATCGCGTCGACTTCAGCGTGATGAGCCAGAACTTCAATTTTTCCAGGGAATACTTCGAGGGCACAAGGCAAGTTCACCTGCCCGACATCTTTCCGCCATTCCTGAAGAATGAAGTTCCCAGGCATCACGGCGTGGTCGCTTGTGAAGGCTCGATGTTCAAAAGCAAGTTCGCGAATGCCCTGACCACGATGATGATCGGCTCGCTCGGTATTGCGGCCGTCCAGAACAAGCTCTCGGTCGGATACGGTGCCGAAGCCGGCCACATGGATCCGCTGGTCGCGCGCATGTGCGCCCGCTACTGCCAGAATTCACTGGTGATCACGCGCAACGAAGAATCTCGAACGATCCTGCGCGAACTCGGAGTTCCCACGGAACTGGGCACCGATACCGCCTGGACTTTCGAACCACGTCCCGCGGAATACGGGCAGAACGTACTCCGGCAAGTGGGTTGGGATGGCCGAACACCAGTGCTCGTTGTTTGCCCTATCAATCCCTTTGAATGGCCGGTGCGCGCGTCGGTCGCCAAATACGCTGTGCACAGCGTCACCGGAGCCTACAAAGAGAGCCACTACCGCACAGTCTATTTTCACAATTCCGGCCCCGCCGCGGATCGCGCCTATCAGCACTACCTGACTTCGATCGCGAATGCCGTGGATGCATTCCGGAAGAAACAGAATGTATTCGTCATTCTGGTTGCGACGGAGCGCCTCGACGCGCGACCTGCGAATCGCATTTCCGAAAAGCTCGGCGGCGTGCCTGTTCTGACCTCCGATGAATACAACATGTATGAACTCGTCAGTATTCTACGGGCCTGCCACATGATGGCTTCGTCGCGCTATCACGGCATCGTGACGTCCATGCCGGCGCTGGTACCTTCCGCCGGCATCACCATGGACGAGCGCATTCGCAACCTGATGCGCGAGCGCGGGCATCCCGAGCTCCTTATGACCGTCGATGATCCAGAACTGGAATCGAAGCTGCTTTCTGCCCTCGAAATACTGGCGAGTCAAGGCGAACGGATCGCCGATGGAATCGCCCGCACGGTCGTGAAGAATTTGAAAGTTATGGCGCGGATGGGTGTTTTATTCGAAGAGGAAGTCCAGCGTCGCTACCCGGAATTCAACACGCGCCAGGGTGAATGGGGCTGGGAAGATTACCTGCCGCCCATGAGCGATTCGCTGCGCCAGCTGGTCGCGGCCTACAGTTAGCAGTTTGTTCTGATGCGGCCATGGTTTCGGAAGAAACGTGTTTTGAACAATCGTGCAAGCAGGTATCCCCGTGAAGAGCGGCCCTGCAGGGCCGTGGGAGTTGGGGATAAATAGAACCTGGGCTTTAGCCCCGGCGGTTGAAAATTCAATTCATGCCCTTCGTCGGCGAGATCTTTTCGCAATTAAAATCGTCCTCGAATACCCACGTTCTTGTCGAAATGCGCGATGGCAAGAATGCAGGTGTGACTGGCGCCGAGCTACTCGAACTTGTTCGCAAAGCGCGAACTTTTCTCGCTTCCAAAAAGCTGCAGAAAGGCGATCGTGTCGGCCTTCTCGCCGCGAATAGTATTCGCTGGGTCGCCCTGGATCTGGCCGCCATGGCCGAAGGACTGATCGTAGTGCCGCTCTATGCACGGCAAGCTCCAGCCGAGCTCGTTGTCATGATGAAAGACAGCGCGCCCGCGCTGATCTGCTGTGGCGACGCCGCTCTCCGCGAAGCAATCGTGAAAACATGGGCCGCCGCTCCAGCGCATTTCCTGTTCGACGATATCTTCGCCGGCGTCGAAGGCGTGTCGCTCGATCGTCCGCAGGTCCGCGATGCTGACCCGGTCACAATTATCTATACCTCCGGCACGTCCGGCGAAGCCAAAGGTGTCATGCTGACCGCGGCGAACGTCGGATTCATGCTGGGCTGCACCTCGGCCCGCCTCGATCAATTGATGGCCGGAAGCTCCGGCCAGGACCGGATCTTCCATTACCTTCCGCTTAGCTTCTGCGCTTCATGGATTGCCGTACTAACGTTCATGCTGCGCGGAAGCCTGGTAACGTTGAACACCGATCTAACCCGAATTGCCACCGACCTGCCACAAGTGGGACCGCATTATTTCCTCAATGTTCCGCAATTGCTTGAGCGGATGCGGCGCGGGGTGGATGAGCAGATCGCCAAACAGGGTGGGATAGCGGAGAGAATCTACTCGCGCGCGAAGACCGCTTGGGCGCACCGCAAGGAGAACCGCCGGCAATTCAGCGATGCTCTGTGGCTCGGTTTGGCGGACAGGCTGGTCTTCCCCAAAATTCGCCGGAGGATGCTTGGACCGAACTTGAAAGCTCTTATCTCCGGCTCTGCCCCACTCACACCTGAAACACAGGATTATTTTCGTATGCTCGGCATTCCCGTGCTGCAGGTTTATGGGCTCACCGAAACTACCGGGATTTGCACCATGGATGATCCAACCAATCCCGTGCCTGGCCGCGTTGGGCCGACGATTCCCGGGATCGAGATGAAGCTTGGGGAAAATGACGAAATCGTCGTGCGCGGCCCCAACATTTTTCCTGGGTATTGGAATCGGCCACAGCAAACCGCCGAGGTCATGCGCGATGGATGGTTTCACACTGGCGATCAAGGCGAACTCGACAGCACGGGAACCTGGCGAATTGTAGGCCGCATTAAGAACCTGATCGTCCTCGGCTCCGGCCACAAGATTTCTCCCGAGATAATCGAAGACGAGATTGCCCGGCATCTGGCCGGAACGCCACAAGTCGTTGTGGTCGGCAATGGACGCGGATACTTGTCCGCCATCGTCACAGGGAATGTAACGAGCGTCGAGGTGCAAGCCGCGCTCGACGCAGTCAATCCGCAGCTTCCGCACTACAAGCAGGTGCGCGCGTTTTGCCTTCGGGCGGAGCCATTTTCGATTGAGAACGGCCTGCTAACCGCGAATGGCAAGCTCAAGCGGGATCTGATCTCCCAGCGGATGAAGAATGAGATTGAGGAAATGTATCGTGTAAAGCAGGCAGTGTAAGACTTCGTGACCGTTGCGGCCGTCTTCGCGATCTATGCGGGCAAAACATGAATCGTAAAGGACGCGAAATATGCGCAAAGCTCGCGGGGACGATCCATTCAGAGATTTAAACCAATGAACGACTTCAAAGGTCAGACGTTATCTTGGACGATAAAACAGGGCGTCATCGAATTGAGCCTTCATCGCGAGCCCTGCAACGAAATCGGATCCCTATCGCTTGCCGAACTGGAACAATTCGTCGCTGCTCTTGAACAAGTGGAAAAGCACTGCCACGCGCTCATCCTCCATAGCGAGATGAAGCCCGGATTCTGCGCCGGCGCCGACCTTCGCGAACTCTACAGCCGCTCGCAAGCCCTCAAGAAATCAGAAGCCGTGAAGGGTGTTCGCGAGTTTCTCGAACGCATTCACCGCGTCTTCAACCGCATCGATACCTCGCCCCTCACCACTATCGCAGCCGTCCATGGGGTAACGTTTGGCGGCGGATTCGAACTGGCCCTTGTCTGCGATCTGATTGTGGCCGACAAGATGGCCCGCTTCTGCTTCCCGGAACTCCGCCTTGGCCTGATTCCCGGATTTGGGGGAATCCCTCGACTCAAACGTGATCTGGGCAATGCAGTTGTTCGTGATCTGCTGCTGACCGGCCGCAGTTTCAATGCCACCAAAGCTCAACAGGCCGGTTTGGTTAGTCAGGTCGTCGGAGAGGGCGAGGCGTTGCGCGCGGCACGAGCGACGGCCGGTCAACTATCAAAATTTGACCGGCGCACGGCCACCACGGCGAAGCAGTTTATCAAGCCGGTTCCATACGAAGAACTGCAGCGAGAGATTGATCTGTTCTGCGAATTATTCACCCAACCGGCTGTGGAAGCGGGCTTAAGAAAGTTCGTCGAAAGCACCGACGCCCAGCCCTATTTGCCGTAGCTGAATTAGAATGGCTGTTTATGCCCACTGCTGAAACGACGCTGGATGAGATCCTCACGCTTGCGGCGGCGCACTTCAAAGTTCCGCGGGAGAAGCTTTCGCCCGACGATGATTTCTTCAAGACGCTGGGGATCGACAGCCTTCAGACTCTCGACCTGTTGACCAAACTCGAAAATCATTTTCATGTTGAATTACCCGACTACGAACTGCAGGGCGTGAGCGATTTCCGTACCCTCGCAGGCAAGATCCAGGCGCGCCTGTGATTTCATTTCGAGTGTTGACCGGAGTGGCACCTGATGTCTAAGAGTTTGCTCTAGCCACAATCAACCATCTAGAATCAGCAGTTCCTTGATGCTCGATCTCCGCCAATATACCTGCCTCGGCGCGGCACTCCGCGATGCGCTCGAGCGTTTTTCCTCCGAAGTGTGCCTGATCGAGGCCGACCGCGACCGCGAAAAGGTCCGCCTTACCTATTCCGATTTCAAGGAAATCGCCTTGCCCCTGGCCCGCGCGCTCGAAGACGCCGATTTCGATGCCGGTGACCGCGCGGCAATTATCATGACGAATCAGTCGAAATGGCTGATCTCCGCCTATGCGATCTTCTACTGCGGGGGCGTGCTAGTTCCGCTCGATTACAAGCTTACGGCTGCGGAACACCTGGAACTACTGGCGCACTCGAAGGCGAAAGTTCTCGTGGTCGAGTACCACTTATGGCGCGCCATCATGCAATCGCCGGAATTTTCGAAGATTGCAACAAAACTCGTGCTGGTCACCGAATCCCCCCTCGGCTCCGACCTGGCCGGCGCCTTCCGCTGGGAAGACTTCAAGCGCAAGGGTGCTCCCGATTTCGTGATGCGCCAGCGCGAGGATGTCGCTTGTATTGTCTATTCCTCCGGCACAGGCGGACGGCCCAAAGGATGCGTGCTTACCCACGAGAACTACATCGAGCAATGTCGCTCGCTCACTGCCTGGTATCCGTTCTGGCCAGGCGTTCGTTATCTCAGTATCCTGCCAACAAATCATGCGATCGATTTCATGGTCGGATTCATTGGCCCGTTCGTGTGCGGAGCCTGCGTCGTGCATCTGCGGACCTTGCGTCCTGAGTTTGTGCGTGATGCGTTCGTGCGCTACCGCGTCACGTACGTCTCGCTGGTGCCGATGATCGTGAAGAACCTGGAGCGCGGCCTGCGCGCCACTTTCGACGAGTTGCCGCAGTGGAAGCGCGCCATCCTCGACTCGCTGATCGCCACGAACAAATTGCTCACGCGCCGGCGGCCCAACGTCAAGCTCAGCCGCATGCTGCTCCCGGGAGTTCATCGCGCCTTTGGAGGTGAGTTGCTCGCCCTGATCACCGGCGGAGCGTTCATGGAACCTTCGACCATGCAATTCTTTTACGACCTTGGCGTGCCGGTCGTGAATGGATACGGGCTGACCGAAGCTGGCACGGCCCTGACTCTGAATGATCTCAAGCCGTTTCGTGCGGATACGGTCGGTAAGCCGTTGCCCGGAGTCGAACTGCGCATTCTCAATCCTGACGCGGAAGGTGTCGGCGAGGTCGCTGCCCACAGCAAGACGGTGATGTCGCATTATCTCGATGATCCGGAACTCACGCTGGAGACGATCGTCGACGGCTGGCTCCTCACCGGCGATCTCGGACGGTTCGATGGCCGCGGCCATCTGCAACTGTTTGGCCGTAAGAAGAACATGATCGTGACCGAAGGCGGCAAAAATATTTACCCGGAGGACATTGAAACCGTCTTCGATGGCCTGCCGGTCAAGGAATATTGCGTATTTGCGGCCAACTATGTGTGGCCCAAAAAAGAACTCGGCGATGAGATTCTCGTCCTCGTGCTGCGACTGGAACCGAATCAGATGCTCGACACGAAACTGCTGGATGAAATCTCGATCCGCAATCGCCGGTTGCCAGACTTCAAACGTGTCGAGCGATACTTGCTTTGGGATAAAGATTTCCCCCGCACCGCCTCGATGAAAATCAAGCGGCAAATCCTGGCTGAGGAAATCGGCAAAACTGTCGACCGCAGCGCAATCCATTCGCTCTAATCGGCACCCGGGAATGCGTGTGAACGTGGGTTTGTGAATTGGGGCAAAACTATCTAGCTATCGTCAATCCGGCGGCAGGAGGCGGGCGTACCCGCAAACTGCTGCCTCCAATCCTCGAGCGCCTGCGCGCGGGAGGCATATCGGTTGATGTAGCGGAAACCGGCTCCTCCGGCCACGCGACGGAAATAGCCCGGGAGGCCTACGGGGGTGGCCGCCGCCATTTCATCGCTGTTGGCGGTGACGGAACCTCGTTCGAGATCATAAATGGACTGTATCCACAGGCCACCGAAGTAGAGACTCCCACGCTCGGATTCCTTCCGCTCGGCACCGGCAATTCCTTTCTTCGCGATTTCAGCGACCGTGGCGTAGAGTACGCCATCGAGTCGCTGCTTACTCAACGAAGTCGTCCCTGCGACGTGTTGCGTCTTCGCCATCGCACCGGAGTTCTCTACTACATCAACATTCTCAGTATGGGTTTTTCCGCCGATGTCGCGACGCTGCGTGCCCGGCGGTTTAGCCACTGGGGAGAATTTGGTTATTTCAGCTCGATTTTTTTGACCCTTGCCCGCTTCAATCGTCGGCCATTTCCCGTAAGAGTGGAATCCCAAAACGACTTCGATTCGCGTCCGTGCCTTTTTCTCACTTTCAACAACAGCAAGTTCACCGGCGGTACCATGATGATCGCTCCCCATGCCGAGATTAGCGACGGCGCGATCGAATATGTTCGCTGGGGACCGATCGACCGCCTTGGGCTGATCCGCAATTTGACCGGACTTTATGACGGCACACATATTCAGCATCCGCTGGCCGAACGAAAGGCAGTGGGGCGAGTTGAATTCCGTCTCGATGCGCCGGTCGACGTGATGATCGACGGCGAGGTCCTGACCATCGATTGCCAGGAGCTGGACGTGCTGCCCTCGGCACTGCAGGTTGTGGCCTAGCGCGTGGTATAAAAATCAAGTCATGTCGGAAGCACGAAGAAAACGTCAGCAGGACCGTGAGGGAAGCCCCCCGCCCAATATCCGGAAATACCTCGTCTGGGGCGGCATTATCGTCCTCTTTGTGGGCGCTTATTACGCCGGGTGGTACTACAAGAATCACAAATACGACAATTTTGCGAAGTGTCTCACGACGCACGGTGCGAAGATGTATGGCCTTTACTGGTGCCCACATTGCATTGAGCAGAAACAGGAGTTCGGTGCATCGTTCCACTACGTGAATTACGTGGAGTGCGCCATCCAGGGCTCGCATGAAGAAGCTCCAGCCTGCAAGATCGCGGGAGTGAAACTTTTCCCCAGTTGGCAGTTCGGCACGGAGCCTCCCAAGGAAGGGGTCCTGTCGCTCGATGCTTTGAGTGACAAGACGGGGTGCAGTCTGCCGTGACCGCTTCGCCTGAGTCCGTTGCCGGCCGCGAGACGAGCTCTGGCCGAAATCGCGTTCTGTTCATCTTGATTGGATTGTTATCGCTGGCGGGCGTCATCGTTTCAGCGGTTTCCCTGCAGCGCCATTACGCGAGATCCGCCACCAAGTTCTGTGATTTCAGCCAGCAATTTAGTTGCGACATCGTCAATCGGAGCGAGTACTCGAGCATCGCTGGAATTCCCGTCGCCGCCATCGGCGTAGCTGGATACGCTGCTCTCTTCCTGCTCTCCACATTCTGGAAGTCTCGTGCGGAAACTCCGATACGGCTGATGGCCGCTTCGATCGCGGGCCTCGCCTTCGCTCTATATCTAACCTACATCGAAGCACGCGTCCTCGAAACCTGGTGCATCTTGTGCGTCTGTTCGCTCGTGCTCATATCGCTGATTACCAGCTTCGCTGTCGCAGTTAAAGTAAGGGAGTCAACCCTGTAGCATGGCCGGAACGTTGTATCCTGGTTATTGCTCCAGCCTGATGGAAGATATTCCCCAAACAGAATCTGAATCGGCTTTAGTTGTATCCGGCCCGATTCGTGCCGAGCACGCCACCGGAGACCTTCGCCTGCACGAATTTCGGAGTCGTATTTTTCACAACACGCGCTTTCTGCGTGTCTGGCTTCCTCCCTGCTACGAGGAATCCTCCAATGTCGCCCGCCGATATCCGGTGTTCTATTTGAATGACGGTCAGAATCTCTTCGAATCTGCTACCTCGTTTACGGGCGTGGAATGGGGAGTAGATGAGACAGCCGATCGCCTGATCCGCGAAAGCGTCATTCCTCCCATGATCGTGGTGGGCATCGATAATGCCGCCAAAGCGCGCATTCGCGAATACATGCCCCATCGCTCATTGAGTCCCATCCTCGTGCGTACTCAAGGCAGCCGCTATCCAGATTTTCTGACCCGTGAAGTGATGCCCTTCATCGCCCGTACGTACCGTGTAGCCGCCGGACCCGAGAATACTGGTTTGGGAGGATCGTCCTTGGGTGCTCTCATCGCTCTCTACACGACAATTGTTCGTCCCGGCCTGGTTGGAAGGCTGCTTCTGGAGAGTCCGTCTTTATGGGCCTCTAATCGTCAGATCATTCGCGATAGCCGCCCGCACAAACGTTGGCCTGAGCGGATCTATCTGGGAACGGGCACGGCCGAAACCGGTCGAGCAGATCGCGACCGCAGTGTCGTCGATGATATGCGTGAATTGGCGGGGATTTTCCGGCGTGCTGGCCTTGATGACCGACGTCTGAAGCTGGCGATCGAAGAAGGCGCGAACCATCACGAGTCCGCCTGGGCTCGCCGATTTCCCGGAGCGCTCGCCTTCCTGTTTGGAACGGGGATTCAATCAGCTTGAGCTGAAGCTGCAGTATTCATCGGCTTCATGCCAGCCCGCCACAGCATATAAACGGCAACAGCCATCGCCAGGACCGAAATCTGCACATGGGTCCAGCGCGTCAGCGGACCCAACAGCGGCAGCACGTAGATCAGATACAGAACAGTGCCGAGGCGATTGCCGGATTTGGGATGCGCCACGGCCCAATCCGCACCGAGCAGCAATGCGGGCGCCAGAATTACCAGATCGTAAACCGTGAGATGCGGGGCCACCAGCACAGTAGCCAATAGCAGCGCTGAAAAACGCAAACTCAGGGGAACAGGTTCTCGCTTCCACAGCAGGATTGTGATCCCCAGGACCAACGCTGCGCTGGCCAGATACAGGCCGAGTGCCAGGCCTCCCCATGGCAGTAGCATGGCCCAGAACGTCCGCAGGGAATGAGTCTGATATGGTCGCGGCTCAAGCCAGGGCAGCGCGCTTCGAACATTTTGCAGCCTACAAATCCAGTCCCGCAGTGGTCCAGCGCCATAGTAAGACACGCCAATCAGTAATTCTGCGGCTGCTGAAATGACAGCTCCCGACAAAATTTTCCACGCTCCGATGGCAATAAAAACCAACGCAGCTGCGATTCCCAGTTGCGGCTTGAAAATCAGGCAACCCAAAACCAACCCCGCCGGAAACTCTCGCTCTTTTCTCAACAACAAAAACGTGCCCGCGAAGCAGACCAGCGCCAATGCGGAACTCTGCCCCCAGGCGATCAGGTGGAAGAAAGCCGGGAATCCAATCGCCGCCAAAGTGACCGTGCTTCCATATTCCCGCAGTTGTGGACATGCGCGCCAAACGACATAGCAACACCACGCATAAAGCGTCGCGGTCAGAATCCACCAGATTGCCAATGCCCACCCGTATGAAAGATGCGCCAGCGGAGCAAAGAAAACTGAAACCTGCGGCGGATAGAGCGGCAAATAGCGAATTCCGGCAGCTTGCGGAACGTGCCCGGCGGCAAGCTTGGCCTGCGCATTCATGTCATACAACTCGCCCCCGCGATGCTCGGAGGCCACGATTGCAAGCGTGTAAAAGTGCAGGAAGTCGGTGCCTTTCAGATTGCCGCTTCGGTCGCGCAATCCCGGCGTCGCGAGGTTCCAGACGAAAAGCGACCATAAGCACAAAGCGAAGATCAATGCATGCGCGCGCACGCGTTTGGCGGTCAACCAGGTGTCGCCGACTTTTCCCATCAAAGTAGGAGACGTCGCATGCAATGCCACAAAGCTCCCCAACTAATTTCCAGAAGAGTAAGGCTTAAGCTTGGGATCAGCATCATCTGCGTTCAACAGCCACGCCTGACGGGCAGGGAAGTACTGCAGCAGTTCCCGATTTTTGCTCTCACCCATGTCTCGCGCCCAGACGACTTTGGCCTGATTGATCAAAGCCTGGTTCCACACCCACTCGCGATTCAGATCATGCTGATCGCCGTAGCGTACGAATACAAGCTGCTGTTCCCGCATGCCGCTCAGTTGGCGCTCGATTCTGGCGCGTTCCAAATTGCCTCGAGGCCATTTCCCCTCAATCGCCGTTCCCGAGGCCGCTGCCACGACTCGCAGCAGGATCATAGCGCACGCAATCACTGGAAGGGCGCGCACGACGGCCTGTCCTGCGCCGCTACCGCGTCGCCATTGCCAGAGGTGACGCATTGCCTGAACCAGGACTATGTAAAGCGCTCCGGCTGCGGGTGCGAAGTAGTGAGGCATCGTCCAGGCCTGTACCGACAACCCGGCAGCCATCGCCCCCAGCAGCAGCAACGGCAAGCGCATCCTGCGGTCTCGGATAACCCATGGCAGTGCAAGCAGCGGAATCGTTAGCAGCGGCCCCAGGTAGTACTCCCACCAGGCTGCCAATTTGTCCGCGCCCCGTTCGAAAAATCCGGGGAGGGTTCGATTGCGCTGAAACTCCGAAAGCTCCCGGCGATAGTAATCTCGAATCACTGCATGCTGATAGAGCGGCTCGGGCCGGGGCTGTTGCCAGATGAAGTACGGAGCCGTCGCGTACTGAGCACGATTCACCTGATAAGCCATCCGAAAAGGAGAGCCTGTAACGATCGAGTAGTAATAGCCCGTTGCAACTCCTCCTATGGCCAGTACAATGGCGGTCGGCAAAAGCATGCGAGTGAAAGCGAGCTTGAGTGACGCACCTTCGCGTCTTATCAGCCGAACCAGCATCGCACCCGCAATCGGGATCGAGAAAATCAATCCCTCATAAGGGCGGCTGTTCGCCAGGATTACGAGTCCGACGCCCAGAACGATCGCCATGGGCGGGGATGTTCTTCGGCGCAATCGCGGCCATGCTCCCAGCACCAATGCTCCACCGAGAGCAGCCACGGAAGCGCACCAGTAGGTGTTCATCCAATAACTCAGAATCCCCAACCGCAACGCAGCAAGGATTGCCCCGAATAAAGCCCATTGTGGTGGCACCCAGGCCTGCAGCATCCAGCAAAACGCGGCGCACATCACTGCGGTGATGATCAGCTGTCCGATCCATGGATGCCCCAGCAGTTGTCCCGCCGCCAGGACCAGCCCCTGCGCCGGGGGATACATCGACATGTAGGTTGGGTGCTGGATGATGTGGAAGCTCTCAAAATGTACCCACATGGGGTGGGTCGGATTCGTGAGCCGTCCATGGGAGAACGTATCGCCCGCGAGCTGATAACTGAACTCGTCGTTCCAGCGCGGTTGCGGAACCCCCAGCACCGGAATCAGCGCAGTTCGCAACACGATCACACCAATTCCAACCGTGATCACTGCCAACTTCCGCCGCTGAGCAAGGGAGTTGAAGAATTTTCCAAAAGATTGGATCGACGGATGGGGAACTTTTGCTCTGTGTCGCTGCCCCAAGATCAACCATCCTGCCGCAGTGACCAGAATCAGCTCAATGATAGCCAGGACAAAGGGCGCAACCCGCGCATAAAAAGTCAGCATCGGAGAAAAGCGATTTTACGCCACTCAAGCCAGAAAAGAAGAAGGCCTCCGTCACGAAAGAGGATGTTTCTCTCCGGTCCTTTACGGCAGGTCTTCGCGCTCTTTGTCAGGAGAGGTTAAGCAAAGAGCCTGAGGTCTGTCTACTTTGCCGCAGCCTCTCGAGAGCCGATCTCTTCAAAGAGCCCATCGACAATCTGAATCATTTCGCTGTCGACAGTGCGGTTATTAGCGATCGCTTCTTTCAAGGGAATGGAAACGATCTTATTCGCACGAAGGGCGGCCATCCGGCCGAACTCCCCGCGATGCACCATATCGATCGCGCCCAGCCCATAACGCGTCGCCAGTACGCGGTCGAACGCGCTCGGCGAGCCACCGCGCTGAATGTGTCCCAGAACAACGGCGCGTGTCTCATATCCCGTCCGCTTTTCAATCTCGCGGGCCAGAATGTTGGCGATCCCGCCGAGCTTGGCGTGCCCGAATTCGTCCTTGCCCATGTCCTGAACGATGGGAGCGCCGGCCCCCTCAGAAAATTTAGCGCCTTCGGCAACTACGACGATAGAGAAGTAGCGTCCACGCTCGTGCCGCTGCCGGATTGATTCCGCAACCCTGTCGACATCAAACGGCCGCTCCGGAATCAGAATCACATCCGCGCCGCCCGCAATACCGCTGTACAAGGCGATCCATCCTGCATCCCGGCCCATCACCTCGACCACCATGACCCGGTTGTGAGCCTCAGCGGTCGTGTGCACGCGGTCAATCGCCTCGCACACTACGTTGCAAGCGGTATCAAACCCGAAGGTGTAATCGGTGCCGCCCAAATCGTTGTCAATCGTCTTGGGCACGCCTACTACCTTTGCCCCGGCCTCATGCAGTTTCTGTGCGACCGACAAGGTATCGTCGCCGCCGATCGCTATCAATGCGTCGATCTTTTTTGCCGCCAGCGTCGCCAGGCATTTCTGCACACCATCGGGCCGTTTGGACGGATTCGTGCGCGAAGTCCGCAGGATTGTTCCGCCGCGCGGCAGAATGCCGCTGACTGCGTCCAAATCGAGCGCCATCGTCTTGTCCTCAATCAGACCGCGCCAGCCCTCCATGAATCCCACAAATTCATCGTCATAGTGAAACACGCCCTTGCGCACCACCGCCCGGATGACCGCGTTCAGCCCCGGACAATCGCCACCGCCAGTTAATATGCCAATTTTCATCCTGTGCTCCTGATGATCAGTTCGAAACTTCCTGAAGAAGTCACTCCGGATACAAAGGCGCGACAGGGAGCCGAAACGCAGGAGTGGCAATCGTTCGGAAGCAATAGAGTATCACCAAAAACCATCACATCCGAAACGAAAGTATCAGGCAAAATCGTTGTGTAAGTGCGGACGCATTCGTCCGCCCAGCAAGCGAAGCGAGCCTGGAACCCGTACCCGGGGCGCGCCACTGCTGGTTGCCGTTGCTGTAAATGGAAAATCGTGTGGGATTGCGAATCCGCTCCAAATTCGCCACAATGCTCGCTCCATCATGAAACGCACCCTGTCGCTCTTGCTCTGGGGAATCATTGTTCTCCTAACCGCCGCAGCCGTTGCAGTCATCGCTGTCCGCCGCGGCGAGCCCATCAATGCCCTCTGGCTCGTCGCGGCAGCGACCTGCTGCTACGCCCTGGGCTATCGCTTCTACTCCGGCTTCATCGCAGCCAAAATTCTCGCACTCGATCCTCTCCGCGCCACTCCCGCGGAGCGGCTCGAAAACGGACGCGACTTTCTCGTGACTAACAAGTGGGTCGTATTCGGACATCATTTCGCCGCCATCGCCGGTCCCGGCCCGCTAGTCGGCCCGGTCCTCGCCATGCAATACGGATATCTTCCCGGCACACTCTGGATCCTGGGCGGCGCGGTTTTCGCCGGATGCGTGCAGGACTTCGTGATTCTGCTCTTCTCGGTTCGCCGCGATGGCAAGTCGCTCACCGAAATGGCGAAGCAGGAAATCGGCCGCGTCGGCGGATTTGTTGCCTACGGTGCGGTCATTGCCATTATCGTGATCCTGCTCGCAGTCGTTGCCCTGATTGTCGTCAACGCGCTGCGCGACAGCCCCTGGGCCAGCTTCACCATCGCAATGACCATCCCGATTGCGCTGCTGATGGGCTTGTATCTTCGCCGCATCCGCCCCGGCAAGGTGATGGAAGTTTCCGTTCTTGGCTTCATACTGGTGCTGGCTGCGATCTGGGGGGGCCAGTGGGTCTCGCTCACTCCCACGCTCGCCCACATCTTTACCTTGCAAGGAACGACGCTGTCGCTGCTGATCATCCTCTACGGATTCGCCGCCTCGGCCCTGCCCGTCTGGCTTTTGCTCGCCCCCCGCGATTACCTCAGCACCTTCGTAAAACTCGGCACGATCGCACTGCTCGCGGTGGGTATCGTCGCCCTCCATCCCACGCTGCACATGCCCGCGTTGACGCGCTTCTCCGACGGCACCGGCCCGGTCTTCGCCGGAAAAATTTTTCCTTTCGCCTTCATCACTATTGCCTGCGGCGCCATCAGCGGATTTCACTCCCTTATCTCCAGCGGCACCACGCCCAAGCTCATCGCCCGCGAAACTGAAACCCGTATGGTCGGCTACGGAGCCATGATGTGCGAATCCGCCGTAGCGGTGATGGCGATCATCGCCGCCTGCGTGCTCCAGCCAGGAGTCTACTTCTCGATTAACAGTCCCGCGGGCATAATCGGGCAAACTGCCGCAGCTGCGACCACTACGATTTCCGGTTGGGGATTCCCCGTCACGGCGTCCCAAATGCAGGCCCTCGCCCATGCCGTCGGCGAGCAGACACTCTTCAATCGCACCGGCGGCGCGCCGGCGTTCGCCGTCGGCATGGCGCACATCTTCTCGCAGACGCTGGGCGGTGAACGAGTTATGGCGCTCTGGTACCACTTCGCCGTCATGTTTGAGGCCCTGTTCATCCTGAGCATCCTCGACGCAGGCACGCGTGTTGCCCGTTTCATGCTGCAGGACGCCCTTGGCCACATCTCCAAGCCGCTCGGCCGCACCAGTTGGTACCCGTCGATCCTGTTCACCAGCGCAGTGATCGTCGCCGCCTGGGGATACTTCTTATGGCAAGGCATCAAAGATCCCCTTGGCGGGATCAACTCCCTCTGGCCGCTGTTCGGAATCGCTAATCAACTGCTGGCAGCGGTAGCTCTGTGCGTGGCCACCACGATTATCATCAAGCTGCACCGCACGCGTTATGCCGCAGTCACGCTGGTTCCGCTAGTCTGGCTGGTGGCCGTGACGTTTACTGCCTCGTGGGACAAAATTTTCGATGCCAACCCGCGCATAGGATTTCTCTCACAGGCCCGGACCCTGGCCGCAGGCCCAGCCACAGCCACCACCGCCCACCTGATCTTCAACAATCGCCTTGACGCCGCAATCACCGGAATTCTTGTAGCGATGGTCACCCTGGTGCTAATCGAATCACTCCGCCAATGGCTGGGAATCCTGACCGGCAGGGAAGCGGCCACTCTGAAAGAAGCCCCATTTGTGATGACGCGCATGGCCGAGGAGCAAGCATGACCCGTTTAAAGGAGTTTCTTCGATCATTGTCATCTCGACCGGAGGGTGCTCTCGAGCGAAGCGAGAGAGCGTGCGGAGTGGAGAGAGCTCGCGTTTCCCGCGACTACGCCAATATAAGAGCTGCAATCACACAGGCCACCAAGGTCATGCTAGCCACGCTACGCGAAATCTTCGACGAATCGGCCTACGCCCGCTTCCTGGAGCGTGCCAAGCTGCAATCGTCCTGCGATGCCTACGCCGCCTTCTGCCGCGAACGTGAAGCCGTGAAGAACCGCTGTCACAGGTGCTGTTGAGACCAAAAGGAAGTTACTTACTCTAAGGCTATTTCACGTGGAGTTTCAGGACGTTCGACGAAACCTGGCGGCCTCTATCTTGGAGCACGTTTTTGTTGTCTCCACTCCAGAAGACCCTATGTGTGGTCACGTAGACTCGATAGTTGCCTGGCTGGTTCGGAAGGTGCAAGACGTGCCACTCCGGGTTGGGCCAGCCTTCATGCTCCGCAAGCGAGCGTCCAGGGCGCAGTTTGTAAGGAATGCGAACCGGTTCCTGATTCAACCAGATGTGCCGCGAGTTGCAACAAACGATGCCAACCCACAATTCTCGAGGCTGATCCGATGTAGTATTGCCATCAGCAATGTGGACCAGGTCCGAGCTTGGATTGCTGGCTACGTTATTGCCCTCGAAAACCTCGATCTGCCACAAACCCGAGTATTTCGATGTGTAAAACTCTTCGAACTCCACCGGTTCGGAAACAGAGAATTGCTGCTTCCCGCCGCGCGTGCGGATCTCCAATTCGATCCCGGTTGGATTTTCGGCAAGTGCGCGGCGATGCGACTGGTCAAAGGGTGAGCGGGAACAAGCCGTGAGCGAAAAAAGCAGCAGCACGATTGCAAGCAACGGTCGCGCTCCGAGACAGGCCACAGCAATAATTAGACACCGCGGGTTCCCGCTGTGTAACTGCCTTCAGTAATGAGTTCGAAAACGCGCGATATTCCGCGTTAAACTCCCCATATGCGCGTTCTCGGCATCGATTGCGGCGGAGAATACACCGGCTACGGCGTCGTCGAAATGCACGCCGCAGGCAAGCTCTGCTGCCTGACCTGCGGAGCTATCAAGCTCTCCTCGCGCGAAGCGCTACCCCGTCGCCTCTCTCACATCTTCACCCGACTCGGCGAACTCATCTCCGCGCACCAGCCCGACGAAGTTGCTATCGAAGATATCTTCTACGCCCTCAATGCCAAATCCGCGCTCAAACTCGGACAAGTCCGCGGCGTCGCCATGCTCGCTGCCGCCGTCGCCGGATTGCCCGTCGCCGAGTATTCCCCGCTGACAATCAAATCTTCGGTGGTCGGCTACGGCCGCGCCGAAAAGGAGCAAGTCCAGCAGATGGTCACCCGTCTGCTGAACCTTCCCGCCGCCCCCGAACCCATGGACGCCTCCGACGCCCTAGCCATTGCCATCTGCCACCTGCATACCGCGGCAACGCTGGCCCGCCAAAACGCCTCCGCCCGCTGACGGCCCTGCCGAGAGAATCCCGGGCAACTTCCCGCTGGTTTTTGGCATAATCACAACATCCAAGTTTTCTTGATGGGGAAAGTCCGTAGCAGAGTTTCAAGACGCTGCTCCGTCGCCTTACCACGCGCTTTCGCCCCGGAGGGGCAGCTGACAACGGCACGTCGCCTTCCAGTGCCGGGTGAGGCGGGATTTACAATTGCGTCCCGGACGAGACGCCTGAAATCTCACCTGGCTGAGAGGCAATTTCGATGCACCGCGGGAAAACGATGACTCCGAAAGTGCTGCCAATACTTCTCCTGATTTCGGCCTTCTCATCCCCCATCGCGTCCCAAGCCGCCGACCCCGCGACAGTAACGTTCTCCCTCAACTTCCCCCACTCCGATCCCGAGAGCTACACCATCTCCGTCACCTCTGACGGCCACGCGCGCTACGAATGCTCTGCCAGGATCTCCGACCAGTCCGAAGATCGCGAAACCTATCAGACAGATTTCTTGCTCTCTGATTCCACTCGCACGCGTGTCTTCGACCTAGCCTCCGAAGCCCACTATTTCACCGGGAAAATTGATTCCGGCAATCACAAACTCGCCTTCACGGGAGCGAAGAAGCTCGTCTACACCGACGGCCAGCGCAACAACACCGCCGATTACAACTACTCCACCGTGCCCGCTGTCCAGCAGCTCACGACCCTGTTTCAGAACATCGCCGCCACGCTCGAATATGGCCGCCACATCACTTACATGCATCGCTATCAGAAGCTGGCGCTCGACGACGAACTCAAACTCATGGAAGACCAGGCGCGCCGCGGCGACCTCGCTGAACTGCAAGCTGTGAAGCCTCTCCTGCAGCAGCTCTTTGACGACAAGTCGGTGCTCAACGTCGTCCGCGCCCGTGCCCAACGGATCATGGAAATGGGCGACAGCGTCCCCACCGCGCAGAAACGCTAGTGTCTCGGTAGATTGTTCTCATCCTGAGCCGCGCTTTCTGCGGCGAAGGACCTGAGCGTTCTGCGGGAGAGCATAGGGCTTTACCGCTGCTGCAAGTCTCTTCAACGAGCCCAGGGCGGCCCCTTTGGACCGCGAAAAAGCAGTCCTCAGGATGACAAGGCTGACGATAGTATCAGTATTCTCAACAACATCAGGTGGTGCACCCACCCGGTTACTAAGCGATACGCCACACTCCGCCGCGCCAGAACTTTTACAACTCGGCGTGCAAAAACGTGCTCTAATACCCTCAGACGACCCTAAGGGGGCCTCCCATGATTCGCCGCGCTCTCTCCACAGTTGGTCTATTTTTGTTTGCAGGCTGCGCGTTCGCAGCGCTGCCCGCTTTTGCTAGTTCACAAGCTCGCATTGTGCGCCTGAGCGACGTGCAAGGTTCGGTCCAGATCGACAAAGGCATCGGTCAGGGCCTTGAAAATGCATTCCTCAATATGCCCATCACCCAGGGAATGCAGCTGAAAACCAAAGATACCGGCCGGGCCGAAATCGAATTCGAAGACGGCAGCACCATGCGCCTCACGCCGAATTCGAGTATCCGCTTCAGCACCCTCGCCGTGAACGACTCCGGGCAACGTGTTTCGACCATCGACTTGGTCGAGGGACTCGCTTACGTCGATTGGCTGGGTAAGGATGATTTCAGCCTCAATTTCTCCAAGGAGAAGGTTGAACTAACGCGTGCCGCGCATTTCCGTGTGGATACCGCTCCGGAAGCCGCGCACCTCGCGGTTTTCAAGGGCGATGTGGATGTGGAAGGTCCGTCGGGCAAGCTGAACCTCGAAAAAAAGAAATCCGCCACATTTAATCCTTCGGAAGATGATAAGTCCACTGTCGCCAGCAAGATTTCTGAGGAACCCTTTGACGGCTGGGACAAGGAATCCATCCAGTATCACGATCAGTACGCTAAGAATAATCAGGCCAACTCGCCCTATGGTTACGGCTTGAGTGACCTGAATTACTACGGCAACTACACCATGGTTCCGGGCTACGGAATGATGTGGCAGCCGTTCTTCACTGGCGTCGGATGGGACCCTTTCATGGACGGCATGTGGGGCTTCTATCCCGGAATGGGGTACATGTGGGCGTCGCCCTATCCTTGGGGATGGCTGCCATACCGCTATGGAAACTGGAATTTCGTGCCGGGCATGGGTTGGATGTGGCAGCCCGGAGCCTGGAATAACTGGAACATGGTCCCGCATTACACTCCCACAACCTTGACGACGATGCATGCGCCCGTGGCTCCGACGGGCACGACTAAGACCATGTTCGTGGGCCGGGCGGCGCCGACTTCCACATTCGCGTCACCGAGAATGGTCGTGAACCGCGGGTCGGCGGGAATGGGAATTCCCCGCGGCTCGCTCTACAACTTGAAAGACCTGAATCACCAGGTGACCAAGTCCGGATTCGCCCAGGTGCGTCCTGCGCCGCAGTTCTCAGCTAGCTCGGGCAGGAACTCCGCCTTCGGCGGCGGCAACCGTGGCGCGAGCAGCGGACCCTCTGTGGGAAGATCATCGATGGGAGCATCCTCGATGAGTCAAGCTTCTTCCGCGGGACATGCTTCAACCGGAGGCGGTGCGAGCCATCGCTAGGCGGCGAAACGGCGCTAGTATCTGTCGCTCAGGATTTTTAGCCTTCACTTTTATCTCGACGGAGTGGAGAAACCTCGAGTCTGGGGCAAGACGCGGAGCGAAGCAAGCCCTCGCTCGGAGCTACCGCCGCAAGCTTAGCGACGTGATCACCTTCTCGCATGTGCTCTGAAGCTGCTGCGTGAAGCCATGATCCGTGCTACAACTGACCGGAACCACTTTGCCCCATGGAGTAAGCAGTAATCCCAGCGTTCCCTGAATACCCGCCATGTCACCCTGCGTGGCCTTGAAGTCCACCATCATCGCCGGATATCCATCGAGCGTGGCGCTGGAGAAACTCGTTCCAATCCCCGGTTTCGCCGCCAGCCAGACATAATTTTCCAGATAATATTCCGCCTCTTTCTTCAGTTCCTCATCTTCGGTCAGACCCTGCTGCTTGCGGTCAAGCGCCGGACCAATTGAGATACTCAGTTCCAACCCATCCACGTGCGTGAGATAAACCGTTTGCAACGGAGTATCCTCCGTGATCTCTACTTCTCCGGGCATAGCGACGGAGACATTCGCGCAGAACCACGCATCGCGGCACAACAACTTGCCGTAGCGCGTAAATCCTGCAGGCGTTGCCGCTAACGAATCGGCATCGATCACGCGATGTGTCGTTCGTTTCACCAGTGTCGGATTGGCTGCTTGCACTACCGGATTCGGCAGAAGAGTCTTGGTCGCGGGAATTGGACTTGTTCCGCTCTCCGGTTCAGGAGTCGCCTCAAATTGCTTCAGAGCTGCCAGCCACTCGGCGGAATTCTCGCTGGGCAGCAATCGTGCCCGTGCCTCTTCCTGAAAATGAAAGGTCATGAACGGATAACGCCCCGGGTTTTCCGAGCGCATGCTGGAGAGGTCAGGCACGGGATTCTCGCTATCAGGAACATCCCCGTCCGAGGCTTCATCTGCAGGATCGTTCTCATCGAAGGGAGACGCCAACGTGAGATTGTTATCGATCGTCTGGGACCGATGCAGCCATGCGACACGATGGCTCGCCAGATCGAGCAGCAGGGAAACGTGCAGCACCGCTGCCACAGCATTATTTCCTGAGGAGGGAATCATGCGCCCGCCGCTCGCTGTTCCGATCGCCGGAAGATCCACCGGCGAGAACACGTACTGTGAAGTTACCCACGCGCAAGGTTTGCGGTCGATCTGTACCAGCTTACGAAAGCGCAAGTTCGAGCCGCTCAATTCGAGATCCTTCAATGCCCGATCCTGCGCGTAGGCGAACTGCCCACGTGCTTTCCAGGAATCGCCTTCTGCTACGGCATTCGGCGAGAACTCGGTCTGCAGCAGATCCTGCGTGATCTTGCGCAGCAAATCGCCACCATCCCAGTACTTGAAATATCCATCCAGATCGTGGCGGATTGCCGTTTCGCCATGCGGACCTACGCGGAACATCACGGGAGTGGATTCGAGCGCTGCCAGGCGCTTCTGGAAATCCGCGGAAGTAAACAGTGCGCAACGCACGCTGATGATGCGCGTGTCAGTGTAGCGAGCTTCTACCGGAAGGTTCCCATCTTTGTCAGTCGTCTGCGGGCGCAGGGTTACGATGGCTGATATCAAGTAGTCGCATGGTCCGCGCGGAGGGCTCAGAATCGCCCCGCTAGTATTCGCCGTGGGAAGGAACGATCCTGCAGCTTCCAGTTGGTAGCGGAGAACTTCTCCTGGTTTCACCTCGGCCTGCAACACAAGCTTCTTCGCTGCTAACGCCAAGCGCGCTTGCGAATCTGCGTTTCCAGGACGCAGCAGGGCGAGCACGGAAACCGCGAGAAGCGCCGACTTGGAAAAGAATCGATTCATACCTATTCCGGATCACTCTGATTCGGAGCATCATCCGATTCCGGCGAATCGTTCTCCGGATAGTATTGCGGCGGAGTGCGATATTTCGGAGTCGCCGGTCGTTTCGGCGGATCCATGAGCATATGGCTATCAGCGGACTTGATGATCGCGTCGCAGATGCTGCTGGCCTGATTTATGTCCTCATCGCGATACACGCATGCGAATCCATGATTGTCGTTGTAAGCTGCCGCCAGCACGCTTACGCCGCGGTAGTTGACCGCACCTCCGGCGATGGTGAAATGAGTAACCACCAGCGTCGTGGCGTTCATGGAGAGATGTTCGTCACGAAGCAACTGGGCTTCATGTCCGAAGTATTCCGGGCGCCCGAACCACGACTGCAGCAGCGTTCTGCGCGCCACGTCAATGGTATTTAAGGGCGCAAGGTTCTCCGCAGCATAGAGGCGAACAGCATGGCTCGTGTCGGCTAATTGCCCCAGCACAGGAATCAGAACCGGTCGTGATTCTGCCGCCAGCCGGGTCCATTTGAGACTCTTGGGCAGAGTGACGGAGATTTCGTAGCAGGTCGTCGCCAGCGTGCAAGCGTCCAGGCGCCAAACACCCGTGGTGTCCGGACCGTCTTCCTCTTCGTTCAACAGTTCTTTTCCAGCCACGTGCCCGGGAGACGCATGAGCTTGGCGCGTCGCTCGCGCTACATCAGCGATTGACGGACTAGCCGAGTCCTGTGCCCACGCGCCTGTACACATGCCGAATAAGGCCACTGCAAGCGCGATACGAGAGTGGATCTTGGAGATCATTGCGGGAAGCGCAGAGAGTGCAGCAGCGTGGTGCAGAGCGCCTCGGCGTCGGCGAAGTGCTGCTCCGGTGCTGCGCATCCAATAAGGAACTGCGTTTCGCCGTCCAGTTCGATGAGCGTTCGCTCGCCGATCCAGGAAGTCTTCTGATCCCGTTGATAGCGGAAGCGGGTGAGCAGCGCAGACATCCCTTCAATCGTGAGTTCCTGCGTGCTGACCGCGTCAGTCTTTTCGCGCGACCATCCGTTGGAATTCGCCAAATCGCGCATGCGGATGTAATCCGCATCGCTCATGCTGCGATAAGGCGCATTCACATCGGCGGGCCCCGCATACAGCATTACCGGGCTGCCCTCCTGCATCGCCTTGAAGATATACTGCCCGTTCACGCTGGAAACTACTTCAGCTTTCTCGGGAATAATCACTGACGCCTCGCCGCAGACTTGCGGATTCAAGCAGAACTGAAGCGAGAACGATCGAAAGCCGGCAGGTGCGAGACTTGCGCCCTCGGAACTGTCAAGCTTGGTCCGCGCCTGAGTATGCGGCGTTTGCCGCGCCTGCCGCGCCAGATCTCCCAAAGATTCCGATGGCGCTCCCGAAGCTGCGACGGAGTTGTCCTGGGGAAGCGGCACAGTTGGCTGCGGCGGCTTTCCCTCGGCGATCTTTGCCGGATGCACGACCGTATCTTCTTTCAGGTGAATCGACGGATAGATAATCTGGTCGCATACCTGGAAAGTCGTCTTCTCGTCGCGAAAACGGGTTTCAAGATCCCTGCGTGTATTCTGCACCTCGTTCCAGGTTGCGTTGGGCTTGCCGCATACGCCCCATGCGCCATTGTTGTAGCTCAGGCATTGCATCTCGTCGGGACTGACACAGATCACGGGGATGAGGCTGCCTGAGCCGATGACGAACTCCATTGTTCCCCAGACTTCGTGGCCTAAGAGGCGCGGTGATCCATTCCAGGAGCAGCGGATCGCTTTGCGCTCGCCTGTTTTCGTCATGGAGCATGCGGGAAACTGTCCGTACTGGGACGCAAGTTGACGCGCAATGTAGACAAGTTCGCCGTCGCTCATGGGTCCTTGAACAGGAATCGGAGTTCCCGCCATCACTTCGGTGTTGGTGATTCCCAGGCGCGAGCCGAGCAGTACTGGTCCACCATTATCCCGGCCTTCCAGGCTGTAAGGGAATGGAATAAGCAGGCGGTAGTCTCCCGCGTTGTAGCTCTTGAATCCCGTGGGAGCGTTGTCGGATTCTTCCTGCTCGCGCTGCATCTCGTCCGCGAGTTCCTGCGCCTTGCTTGAATTGGCATCGGCTGCGGCGTGCTGTGTGCGAGTTTGGCGGGCGATATCACCCAGGGATGTCTCCGGGGCCGACGAATCTTGCGCCCAAAGACCAGCATTCAAGGCTGACGCAATCAGCAGGGCCCCAATCGCGAATCCCTTAAGCTTTATCGCACCAGCCATGGTTAGCTCAGTTGGAACCGCCATTGGTACTCGCCGGTCGCAGCGCGGCATCAGGAGCATCGATTTGCAAGGCCGCGTTGTAATCGGAGTATGCGGAATGCGAGTGCTCCCAATCCACGGTCATTTCGTAGGGAAGATGATCGTCTAGTCCCAGGCAGACTGTATCGTGCTCGAGGCCGCGGCCTGCCTTGAGTGTGACCAACCATTCACGGCAGCGCACGCCATTCACCGTCTTTTTATCGCCCTTTTGAATAATGCCCCGCCTGATCATTGTGGCGATCGGAGGAAAGACGTTGGTGTCATTGCCTTGACTCAGATTGCTGCAGATTCCTTTTGCAACCGGTCCGCTGGAATACTTCGCGGGTACCCAACTTCCATCCGTCTGGCGATCGAACTGCTTGTAGCCGACGTGGAGCTGCTCTTGGTTCAGCTCTGAAGACGAGTTAGTGTCTGACACATGCCATTGGTAGTGCAAGAGGTCGCGATTGCAGTCGACTTCCCATAGCATTTGATTTTGCTGCGTGCCAGGAGCCGCGAGGAAGGTGGCGCGGAAACTGTGAACTTGCTTCATCGCATCGAGTGTCTTCTGGAATTCCTTTTCGCCGCTCCCGTTGGTGTTCAGATAGCTGAAAGCCCAACCGACAATTACGACTCCAACCAGCAGGCGGGCGCCGACCCAAAGCCAATACCGGTCACCCATCCCAAGCCTCCCCAAGCAATCTCTGCTAAGGTTAGCTGCCGGGTTGAAGGGGAAAAAGTTACCGTTGTAATTGATCGAATAGGAGTTTGACTGCGAGTCCCAGCCATTTGCATACCGGAGAGGAGTTATGCAGCGAATTCAGGCGAAGTTCTTAGGGGTGGAGCTTTACTTCAAGGATCTGGAGCGGGCGAAGCAGTTTTATGCCTGTACGCTCGGTCTTTCGGTTTCAGAGGAGCAGAAGGGCCATCACGCGAAATTTGATGGCGGATCCGGCTTCGTATGCCTGGAGGTAAAGGGAGCTGAATCGTATCCTTCGGAAGATAAAGCGGTGCTGTTCTTTGAAGTGCCTGATTTGAAATCAGCCCTTGCTACAATCGGGCCGGAGAAGATCGTGCAGGCGCACGAGAACTGGGGTGTGCTGCACGATCCGGAGGGACACAACGTTCTATTACTGCAGAGGTAGAGCTTTACCTACCAAGACGACCTGTGGCTCGACGCTGTTCCTCTGCTACTGCACGCCGAAGCGCACGCTTACCAGCTTGGAGACGCCTGGCTCCTGCATGGTGACGCCATAGAGCACTGGCGCGATGCTCATCGTCTTCTTGCTGTGCGTGATGAGTACGAACTGCGTCTGCACGCTCATCTCTTTGACCAATTCCGTGAAGCGGCCGATGTTGGCTTCGTCGAGCGGAGCGTCGACCTCGTCGAGGATGCAGAACGGGCTGGGCGCATATTGGAAGATGCCGACCAACAGCGCCAGCGCCGTGAGCGCTTTCTCTCCGCCGGACAGCAGAAGGACACTCTGCAGGCGTTTGCCCGGAGGCGATGCGACTACATCGATGCCGCTTTCGGCGCTGTTTTCCTCGTCGGTGAGCTTCATGAAGGCATTTCCCCCGCCGAAGAGCTTCTTGAATGTGCCCTGGAAGTTCTCGTTGATCTTGGCGAAAGCTTCTTCGAATTTCTGGCGCGATACCTGATCGATCTCACGGATGGTCGCCGTGGTGTTTTCGATCGAGGTGATCAGATCCGTGCGCTGCGTTTCGAGGAAAGCATGGCGCTCAGCGGTCTCCTTGTATTCCTCCAGCGCCATCATGTTGACCGGGCCCATAGCGTCGAGCTTGCCGCGGATCTCGCGGTAAAGCTGATCTTCGACAGCGAGTTGGTCTCCGGTCACGGGTGTTAAGGTTGCGTCCTGCATCAGCGCTTCGCGTTCGATTCCCAGCTCGTTGAGACAGGTTTCTGCCATATGCTGAGCATCGGATTGCAGCTTCGCCGCAGTGGCAGAGAGCTCTCCGCGGCGGTCGCGGGCCTGATCGAGTAGCATGCGGCCGCTTTTCAGTTGCTCGTCAATTTCGGCGAGGCGCGCGCGGACCTGCTCGGTTTCAAACTGCAGCAGGCCTTCACGAGCTTGCGCCGCATTCCGCTCGGATTCGAGATCGATAGCTTGCTGCTGAAGTTGTTCGTTCTCGTTTTCGCGCTGGAGTTTCTCAGCCGCTGCAGCATCGATCTGGGTTGCCAGTGCGTGAACTCGCTCGCCCATCTCGGCGAACAGAGATTCAATGCGATCGAGCACGGCAATAGCTGAACGGTGACGTTCCTCGAGTGTGGCCACGCGCGCGGTGTGCTGGGATGTGGTCTGCGCGGATTGCTCGCGGCACTGGCGCAATGCAGCGACGGATTCCTGGGCCGCGGCGATGTGCTGCTCCAGTTCCATACGGCGCTGCTCAAGGATGTCAATTTCGGCATGGCGTTCGTTGACGATGGCTTCCTGTTCGGAGCGCTCCGCAGCCAGCCGTTGCAGTTCCTGTTGCGCTACCGCAAGCCGCTCATTGACCCGGCCCATCTCCGAGTCCAATTGCTGCAGCAGGTGTCCGGAGGTCAGGGCCTGATGCTCGGCTTCGCGCTTTTCGCCTTCGAGGCGTTCGAGCAGGGAAGAGAGTTCTCTGATTTCACGTGCCAGGGTGAGCACGCGCATTTCTTCGTCGCGCAGGGCACACTCGATGTCTTCCAGTTGACGCAAGACCTCGCGGAGTTCGCGCTTCATGGAAAGCGGACCTTCAGCGCGCTGCTTGCCGCCGGTGACGGTCACGTTGTGGAAACATTCCCCCGATTGCGAGAGGAAGAAAGCTTCGGGATTCTCAAGCGCCAGGGAACGGGCCATGCCCGATTCCGGAACGATGTAGCCGTCGCGCAGCTTGGGCAAAATGACTTCCAGCGATTTGCCAAAACCATCCAGCACACGGATCGTATGCTTCAGCGGAAGGACTGGTGCAGATGCAGGCGCGGAATGCGCCGCCTCGTCGAGCACGAACGAGAATTTGGCCTGCGAATCTTCCGGATGTACCAGGAAGGTCGCTCGCCCATCGACGTCGGTGCGCAGCATGCGGAGGCCCTCGTCGGCGGCATCCCAGGATTTCACGACAACATAATTCAGTTCGTCGCGCAGGAAATCTTCCACCACGCGCTCGAACTTCGGCTCGACTTCGAGAAAATCGGCGAGAACACCAACCGGAGCCAGGCCACTTTGCATCACCCCGGACTGAAAGAGCCGGCGGACTGACTCCGTGGAGTATCCATGCTCAGCGATGACAGCTTCGAGTGATCCTTTCTTGCCGAGCGCGGTGGCGTATTCGGCGCGCAGCACATCGAGGTTCGTCTTGGCGCGGGTTTCTTCGAGCTTCTTGGATTCCAGGAGGCGGCGGATTTGGCTGATTTCTTCGGTAATGCCGGTAACCCGCTGCGAGACCGTTTCGAATTCGAGCGCGAGTTGACCGCGCTGTCCGCCGAAGGTCTCGATTTGCACGTTGCTGTTGAGGATTTCCGAATCCAGGCGGCGAGCTTCGCGGTCCGCGCCGGCCAGGCGCTCTTCCGCTTGCGCCAGTTGGTTGCGCAGACGAGAGGCGGCCGAGACGGTGTCGAAGATCGTGACCCGCGCTTCCTCCTGCTGGCGCTCCATGGCCGCGAGATCGGCAGCGGCAGTGGCGGCTTCCTGCTGGCATAAAATCAGGTCGTTCTGGGCGGCGGCAAGATCGGCGGCGGCCGATTCGAGCAGCTGGCGGTTGGACTCGCGCTCGCTTTCCAGAGCCGTCAGGCGGTGGCGAGCCTGCGCCAATTCAGCCTCAGCCGACGCGCTTCGCACCAGCAATTCGGCGCAGCGTTCGTCATTGTGACGGCGACGGGCGTGGGCCCGATCGATCTCCATCGCGATCTGGTTGATGCGGTCATGGTTTTCGCGGAGTTCCGTTTCGATCGCGTATCCGCGCTGCGTGCGTTCGGCATGTTCGCCCTGAAGCAGTTGCACGGCCTCGGTGCGCTGCTGCATTTCCTCTGCCAGCGCATTGAGTTGGGAGTCGAGTTCGGCGCTTTCCTGCTCAATTACCGCGAATTTGCTGACCAGCACCAGACGCAACTTGGCACGCATTTCGTCGCGCAGGCGGGCGTAGCGCTCAGCCTTCGAGGCCTGGCGCTTGAGCGAGTTCATCTGCCGCGCAATTTCCTCGAAGATATCATTGACGCGCGCCAGGTTCAGCTTGGCGTCTTCAAGGCGCGCTTCGGCGAGGCGCTTTTTGGTTTTGAATTTTGTGATTCCCGCGGCTTCTTCCAGAATGGCGCGCCGGTCGGTCGGGCGGCTGCTGAGGATCTGTCCAATGCGTCCTTGCTCGATCAATGCGTAGGATTCCGGTCCAAGCCCGGTACCCATGAACAATTCCTGGATGTCGCGCAGTCGGCAGAGTTTGCCATTCAGGAGATACTCGCTGTCGCCGGAGCGGAACAGGCGGCGCGTAACGTGAATTTCTCCGTGGTGGAATTGCTGCTGGTTAAATTTGCGGCGTCGAATTTTCAGCACTACGTGCGGGGGTGGGGTTCCAGCGCTGGCCGCGGCCGCTGGCGGAATGACGTTGTGAACGGGAAGCGCGAAGATCGGCTCATCATCGGGAAACGCCACTGCGATCGTATTAATCTTTGACCGGGGAACTTCGACCTCTTCCGTCTTGCCGGGCTGTGCGTCTTCCACTGCGCGGTCGGTGTCTTCGGCGGCACGGGCACGGATGGCGGCTTCGTCCCAATCGTCGGCCAGATGTGCTTCATCGGCGGGCATGTCGTCTTGAATATCGATTTCAGTCGGAGCGGCCGCATCGCTTCCGGCATAATCCTCGGGATCGATGAGAGTCAGGGAAACCTCGGCCATGCCGGTGGGCTTGCGGTCGCGCGTGCCGGCGAAGATGACATCCTCCATCCGGGAGCCGCGTAGCGTCTTGGCGGATTGCTCGCCCAACACCCATGAAATCGCGTCGGCGATGTTCGATTTGCCGCAGCCGTTTGGGCCGATGATGGCCGCCACACCGTCTCCGTGGAACTTGAGTTCGGTGCGGTCGCAGAACGACTTAAAGCCGAGAATCTGAAGCTTCTTCAGTTTGAGCAACGGTTACTCCTTCAAAGCATTGGCCAGTCGGTGGTGGTCAGTTGCCGGTACAGTCCCGGCTTCGGAGTCTCTCCACGCCGGGACTTCTGCCGTTGTTCCTGGGGCGCGCGCCTGTTGACCAGAGTGATTCCTCGCTGGCGCAAGAAGCTGCCTTGCGTCGCAGTTATCGCGTCATTTTCACCCAGGGCTGGACGGGGTGGGCACAAATTTAAGCTACTGTAACGGGGAAATCGGGGCGGGGTCAAGCAATATAACACCATATCTTGTATGGGCTTTAAGCGAAGCGCGTTTAGTTGCACACACATTGCAGCACCACGACGGTTTAGGGGTGGAGAGGAAAAGCGAGGTGGGAGAACCGCGAGAGCAGAATCAGGCTAGCGCATCGGCAGGGCGGGCGCAATTGGAAATGCAGGTACACGAGTGGCCAAATCTTTCTTCGGTCCGCGTACCGGCGAAACTAGGATCCTTCCGCTCCGAAACGCGGCCGTAGGCGCATTTCTGCGCTCAGGATAACAGTGGACGAGAGTGGAGAGCTCGTCATTTATCGATCGAGGCAGGTGTCTGCTGAGGCGATGGTGCGGTGGAGCGAGGTTTTCATCGGTACGAGGCCACTATCTGTGTAAAGGTACAGCGCAATCGTGGTAGACGTGCGTTGCCCTGAGGCGACATGAGCATCGTACGAGTGGATCAGCAACTCGGCCCAGCCGTCGCGGTCGGCATCGAACTCATTGAGGATCGTCTGGAAATCGAGGTGATCGCCCAGCGAAACTGGGGCTTCGCCCTCCCGCAAGCCCTCGGACCAACTGGAATCATCCCAAAGCAAAGTCGGCGCCGCGTCGGCGCTATTCGGAGCGGCTTCGAACCAGGCCGTCATGACGAATGTGGTAGCTCCTGCGAGTGTCCAGCGGGCGCGAACAAACAGGCGCGGGTTGCCGTCAGGAGTAAGACGGAAGGCATGCAGGTCGTATTCCAGAAGGCCCTCGTCACGAACCAGGCCTTTGTCGGCGTGCAGCCATTCTTTGAGCCGTGGGCGGGCGTCCCCGACGGGGAGTGGCAACGACTGGACGCCCGGGCTGGCCGCATTGGCGAGGAGACGGGCGTCGATGGCCGCTACCTCCTGCTTCATGCGCGAGGTTAATTGCTGTTCTATCTGCTTCGCGGCGAGCGGCGAGGCATTCCAATTGGTGATTTCCGCGATCGGCACCGTCACCGGCGGGTCGGCGGATTCAACCACATCGTGACGGACGACGAAGTAATCTTGCGCAGAACTGTTGAATACTCGAGCGTGATCTTCGGGAATAGAGGCGAGAAAGCCGAGGGCGAGCGAACATCCCGTTGGCGCGATGATCACGCGTTCGATGGTTACAGGAATGGTCGAATCGGGCGAGATGCTCATTATCCATTGATCCCCCACCCGGATTGTTTGGATGATCTTGGGATAGAAGTGAATGGATTCGGGAGATGGTTCCCAGAGTTCTTGCAGTCCAGCGAGCGGTGCGGAAGGCTTGGCAGAAGCAGAGATCCTGGTCGGGGCGGACGAATGTACGGGTCCCGAGAAGCGCGACTCCGCGTCGTTCGTAACGATGAAAACCACGTGTGTGGCGTCGTAACGAGCGGCCACGTAGGCTGGCCCGGCAGCGTTGAGGCGCGATTGGCCCGTCGGAGAAGGAGGGGCCTGTTCTTTCTCGGTTTGAGCGAGTCTGCGCAGGTGTTCTTGGGAGGCCGCGCGCTCGATGCGCACGAAGATGTTGCCCTCGGGAATGCGCTGGTTTACGGACCAGCGGTACGCCGAGAACATCAGCAGGAGGTACGAGAAGACGGCGATCGCCACCCATTTTCGGTTTTTGCGGCGCATGTTTTGTCAGAAGCCTTTTTCGAATGTAGCGCCGGGACGGACTCGGGCGGGAATGACTTTAGTTTTTGCGAGGCTAGCCGGGGAAAACCATGGAAGGCACAGAGGTCCACGGGGATCTCTGTGCCCTGATTGCGGAAGGTTAGAATTTATATCCGAAGCCAACCGAGATGATGGGGTAGACCTTGAAGAAGGACATGCTGTTGTTGATCTTTGTCTGCTCCGATGTGATGTTCGACTGCACTGTTGCGTCGCTGGCAATACTGCGGCAGTTGACGCCACCGGCATCGCAAACATTTCCGGCTAGACCCAGAGTAGCTTTCGGCGAGCCCTGGAACGCGATTCCCAGTTCGACCGGCACGCTGAAGTGCTTGGTTTCCTTGCGGGAAACCAGGTTGCCCCAGCCGATCGTAGCCATGGGCGCCGCGCGATTGAATTTGATCGTTCCGGTGCCGGTTACAGGAACGGTGGAGTCGCTGTAATACGTCGTGCCGCCAAGACTGAAGCTCTGCCCGGCAGATACGGCTGCCGTCCCGGTGATGGGAGTGCCCGCATAGACCAGCACGCCGGGGCTGATATGGAATCCGCCCGCGAACGGGAAAATATCGTAGTGCGCTTCGATCGTCTTGAAGCCGATCTGGCCATCGTAGGCGACGCCGTCTTTATTGAAGTTGCGGCTGTAGCTGAACATATTGAATCCGGCGCGAACGTTGGTGCGATGGGTCACGCGCGCTGCGCCCTCGATGCCAGCGCCAAGCAGGGACACCTTGACTCCCATGCCGAAGCGGTCCATGGTTCCGCGGGGCTTTGTGCTGGAGGGGCTGACGGCGGCTGATCCTGAGCCCGAGTTAGTGTCGGTCAAGTTGGCTGACTGGGCCAGCATGCCGATGCTCGATAAAGCGAGAATGCACACAACAATCCCGAAGTGACGAATGGCGCTGCTCATCTGATCTCCTGAGGTGGCTTGTCTTGGGTTTAGTTTTTTGGAAACGGTGACTCAACCTAGCATCGGGGGTTTTCAGGAGCAATGGCACCGAAGTAACGGCGGTCGCACGTAAGCAGGACAACTACGCCGTGGTGCTGCAGGAGTCCAGGTTCATGCACCCACATTCGAGCAGAAGATCGATTTGGCAACAGTGTCGTTTGAGGAACGTAACTTCTCGGTAACCAGCGACGTCCGAAGGCACATCCGAGTTCAAGATGTCGTAAGCTATAAATAACGATTGAGGAGGATGAGTGCGCTGCCCTCGCTGTGGCAATGAGAATTCGGAAACAAACCGGTTTTGCGGGATGTGCGGGAGCCCACTCCGCCAGGCGCCGCCACCGAAGCCGGCGGAAGAACCGGCTAGCAAGGTTTCGCAAGCATCTTCCGGCGGCTCGGCCGCTCCCTCGGGAATGCGTACCGCGCCTGCCGCGGCCGCTCAACCTCCACGGCCGCGGGCGGAGGAAGGGACGGTAATCAGCGGACCGTCGTTTCTGGGGCTGAACCAGCCGCCACCGACGGCGAAACGATCGAGCCTGAGCATCGATCCGCACTCGAGTTCGCGCAATCTTGATTACTTGCTGGAAGATGACGAACCGTCGCGCGGCGGCGGATGGAAGCTCGCAGTGATGTTCGTGGCTTTGATCCTGGCGGTGGGCTTTGGGTATCTGCGCTGGAAAAATGGAGGGTTGGCCTGGCTGAATACGATTGGGAATAAGCCCTCGGCGCAAGTGGCTCAGACTCCCGCTCCGAATACGGCGAGCAGCCCAACGGAAGCTCCGTCAAGCCCGGGTGCAATCACGCCCGCGCCCGCGGCGAGTTCGAGCCCGGCGGCTTCGACCCCGGTGCCTCAGAGTTCTACTCCTCCCGCATCAGCATCGACAAACCCTCCAGCGGTATCACCTACTGCCGGTAATCCGAATGGCGCAGCGACTGCCCCGGCTGCTAGCTCGCCTCAAGTTGCGAGCCCGCCAGCTTCGTCCCCGGATTCCGCAACGCCGGCTGCTCCGAAAAACACTACGCCGGCGAATGCCGGGACTGCGGACGATTCCGACTCAAAAGCCTCCAAGGACACGTCCTCTGCCTCAGATGACGACGACACATCGGCTGCGTCAGAAACCGCCAAGCCAGCGCCAGCTCGGAAGCCTTCTCCCAGCGTGACTCGCGCGGCGAGTGATCCGGTTGCCGAAGCGCAGAAGTATCTGTACGGCAAAGGTGTCTCCCAGGACTGCGATCACGGTTTGCGATTGTTGAAGCCGGCTGCCAACGCGGCGAATACAAAGGCCATGATCGAGATGGGAGCGCTGTATTCGGCGGGATTATGCACTCCGCGCGATTTGCCCACTGCCTATCGCTGGTTTGCACTGGCGTTGCGCAAGGAACCCGACAACCTATCTGTGCAGACCGATCTGCAAAAGCTCTGGGGCGAGATGACGCAGCCAGAACGACAGCTGGCGATCCGTCTGACTCAATAGCTCCGGCACATGCTTTCCTTTCTCATCCCTCAAAGATGTCTTGCTGTGATCATGCTTTCCGTCGCATTGGGAGGACAGACCGGCTCGCCTCAGAACCAGAGGGCCGAGAATTCCCCTGCTCAACATCCGATGGGGACACGGTTGAAGGTGAAGGGAATCCCCAATTTTGGACAGGTGGACGCGAACCTGTATCGGGGAGGGCTGCCCAGCGGCAGTGCGCTGCAGGAGTTAAGGAAGCTGGGCATTAATGTCGTGATCGATTTGCGGCGGGGTCATGACCAGATCGAAGAGAACATGGTCACCAAGTTGGGGATGCAATATATATCGATTCCGTCGCGCTGTCCGTTCCCCGAGGACGAACCGATTGCGCGCTTCCTTCGAGTAGTCGAAGAAAATCGCGGAAAAATGATTTTTGTGCATTGCCGGCTCGGCGACGACCGCACTGGAATCGCTGTAGCTTCCTATCGCATGGCCGAACAGGGCTGGTCAGCCCAGGAGGCCGCCAAAGAGATGAGGGTTTTTGGGTTCAGCTCGCTGCATAACTTAATTTGTCCAGGGCTGGAGCGCTACGAGGAGAGTTTTCCGGAGCGATACCAAAAGGATCAGGCGTTTCAGGAGTTGCCGTCACACTCTCCCCGCGGGGCGAATTAAAAAAAGGCCCACCGGGGCAGAGGATGCCCGGGTGGGTTTTTCCGCAAAGGTTGGTGTACCTGGAAGACAGGAGATCACCGCACTTTTTCAGGCTGCGTGTCGGCGGTGAGGAATGGTGAATAGTGGAATGCCGCTGCTTGCCATGCTGCGATCCTTAATCACGGATATAGTGCGATGGGAGAGCGGAGCGTTTCGTTTTTGAAAGAATTGTTTTATGGATCGGGAATTGCGTGATGCCGGATATTGGATTGACAGATTGCGGCTGGAACCGCATCCGGAGGGCGGATACTATCGCCAGACATATCGGGCAGAACTAAACATTGGCGGAGAAGCGTTGCCACCCGGATTTGCCGACAGCCGCCCAGTTGCTACCGCGATCTATTTCCTACTCGACGGGACAAATTTTTCGGCCTTCCATCGCCTGTGTTCGGATGAAATGTGGCATTTTTATGCGGGAGCCGCCGTTGTCGTACACGTCATCGAGGAAAATGGGAAGTACTCCGAAATCCTACTTGGAGGCGGCGAAGATGATGAAGCAGTCTTTCAGGCCGTCGTAAAGGCGGGGTGCTGGTTCGCCTCTGAAGTGCGCGACGGGAAATCGTGGGCGCTGGTTGGATGCACGGTTTCGCCCGGGTTTGACTTTGCGGATTTTGAGTTAGGGAAACGACAGGAGTTGGTGCTGCGATTTCCGCAGCACGCAAACTTGATTGAACGTTTAACGCGTTGAAACTCTGACCACAGGGGACACGGAGCTTTCCTGTGACCTCTACTGCTTGCTCTACTTCACTGCGGCTGCTCTTTTGGGGAACATCTCGCCCATGCGTTTGATCTGCGCCCCTACATCTTTCAGTTTTTCCTCGATGTGCTCATAGCCGCGGTCAATGTGATATACGCGATCGATGATAGTCTCCCCATCAGCAACCAGGGCGGCCAGCACGAGCGAGGCGGACGCGCGCAAGTCGCTGGCGAGAACCGCGGCAGCGCTCAACGGACTCTTGCCGCGAACTACGGCGCGGCGGCCTTCAATCTTGATCATTGCGCCCATGCGCACCAGTTCGAGGGCATGCATGAATCGATTCTCGAAAATGTTTTCCGTGATGATCGATGTGCCTTCCGCCTGGGTCGCCAGTGCCATGAATTGCGCCTGGCAGTCAGTGGGGAAGCCCGGATACTCTTCCGTGCTCAAATCGGCGCTTTTGAATGGATTGTCACCCATGACTCGGACGGAGTCGGCATTGGCCTTGGTCTTCACCCCGACCTCGTGAAGTTTGGCGATGAGTGCGCCGAGATGCGATGGATCGCAGTCCGTCACATTCAGGTCGCCTCCAGTCATTGCGCCGGCGATGAGAAATGTTCCAGCTTCGATTCGGTCAGGAATGATGCGATGCTTCGCGCCTTTCAGTTTGTTGACGCCCTTCACGCGGATGGTCGCCGTGCCGGCCCCTTCAATCTTCGCTCCCATCTTGTTGAGGAGCGCTGCCAAATCGGCAACTTCCGGTTCGCGAGCACAATTCTGAAGAATCGTCTCGCCCTCGGCGAGGGTGGCGGCCATGAGCAAGTCTTCCGTGCCAGTCACGGTGATTTTGTCAAAGACGATTTGCGCGCCTTTGAGACGGCTCGCCGTGGCTTCGACGTAGCCGTGATCTTGCGTGATCTTCGCGCCTAGCGTCTCGAGTCCTTTGATATGGAGATCGATAGGGCGCGCTCCAATCGCGCAGCCTCCCGGCAAAGAGACCCGAGCGTGCCCGCAGCGCGCGACCAGCGGTCCAAGGACAAGGGTAGAGGCGCGCATGGTCTTGACCAATTCGTACGAAGCCTCTGGCGCATCAAGGTTTGTGCACTGAATGGTCGTGCGATGATGCGCGCGTCCGTAACCGAGTTCGACCTCGGCTCCCATAGCGGTGAGCAGGTTGCGCGTGGTTTGGATATCGCGAACTTGTGGGATATTTTCGAGGACGACGGGCTGATCGGTGAGCAGGGCTGCGGCCATGCACGGAAGAGCGGCATTCTTCGCGCCACTGATATGTACCGTGCCCAGCAGCGGCTCTCCGCCGCGGATAACAAATTTATCCATGAAACAATCCTTAGAAAATGATTGTAACGGCACTCCGCTGAGGATGGGGTGACTACGACGGAACGACAGGACAGGGGCGACTGGAGATGTCGGTGCGGGCTAACCGGCCGCCGATGTGGGACCACGGCGCGACGCATTCCTGGCGAATAAAATGGCATTGCGGACGTGGCCGCTCGACTTCTTCAGCGCTGCGGCGGCTGTGCTCTTCTTTACACTCGCTGAAAGCATCACTACTGCCACAGCGGTCCGATTTCCGGCTGCTTTCAGGGCCTGCGCCGCGGTGTCATGATCGGCGCCCGTAGCCTCTTCGACAATGCGCACAGCCCGCTGGCTCAGTTTTTCATTTTTGGTCCAGACATTCACCATCAGGTTGCCATAAATAAAGCCAAGCCGTGCCATGGCGCCGGTCGAGATCATGTTGAGAACCATTTTGTGGGCCGTTCCTGCTTTCATCCGGGAGGACCCGGCCAGCACCTCCGGCCCGACTTCGGTGACGATGGCGAATTCGGAGGCACGCTCGAGCGGCGAGTCGCGATTGCAGGTGATGGCAATGGTGTGCGCTCCTCGCTGCCGTGCGTATTCGATGGCCGCGATGGTGAAGGGAGTCCTTCCGCTGGAGGCGATACCGATGACGACATCAGATTTGCCCGGCTTACGCTTTTTCATCTCGGCGATACCCAGGTCGGTATCGTCTTCGCTGGCTTCCGTGGAGTCTCCAAGCGCTTGCGGGCCGCCCGCCATGACGTACTGGATCGTCCGCGGGTCGGTATTGAAGGTTGGGGGAATCTCAGAGGCGTCAAGCGCGCCGAGGCGCCCGCTGGTTCCAGCGCCAACATAAATCACCCGTCCGCCTTTGCGAATTGCCGCCGCAACCATGTCGATGGCGCGAGAGATGCTCGGTAGAGCGCGCTGAACGGCCGCCGCGACGGTTGCATCTTCGCGATTGATCAACTGGACAATTTCCAAGGCTGACATCTGGTCGAGGTTGCGTGCGGAGTCGTTGAGTCCTTCGGTAGATAAAGCGGCAAGGTCGAGTTTCTTTCTGATAGGACCAGTCAAGTTCGAGCGCCCTTTCGAGTCGAAGTAGATCATTCTAACCTGCGCCAGCAGCCGCAATTGCACTGGAAAGTCGAATCTTGTCTCTTCAGGGTTCTCGATCGAGGAGCGCGTGCATCACCGCATCATGAAATCTTGGGCGAACTTGTTTGATGGCCTGATTCGTGCAGTCGGGCCAGGTGCGGTTGGTGAGCAAAGTGATGGAAATCTGGCGATCAGCGTCAATCCACAATGACGTTCCGGTGTACCCCAGGTGTCCGAAGGAGCGGACGCTAAAGCATGTTCCCGATTGTGAAGGATGGGACGGAGTATCCCACCCGAGACCCCGCGAAGTGCCGTCCGGCATGGATTCCCGGCGAGTAAAGGTATGAATCGTCTCTGGGCGGAGGATTGGAGAGCCTCCGGTGACTATCGCATGCGCAAAACGCGCCACATCCTCCGCGGTTGCAAAAAGACCTGCGTGGCCGGCCACGCCGCCGAGAACGGAGGCGTTCTCGTCCTGTTCTTCGCCTTGAATGATCCGATGCCGGAATGTCTGGTCATTGGCAGTGGGCGGGATCTTTGCGCGCATCTCGAGTGGAGGATTGAAGGTCGTGTTGACCATACCAAGCGGCCCAAAGATTTCTCGCTGACAAAAACCTTCGAGAGTTTCTCCCGCCAGCCGTTCAAGAGCGACCCCGAGAATAATGAAACCGATATCGCTGTACTCGGCGCGGGAACCCGGCTCCGCCGTCAGAGATGTGGTGAACGCCGCTTGCAGGAGTTCGTCCCGCGTATGGGCTCGCAAGAACAGCTTTTCATAGGCCGGCAGGCCCGACGAGTGGGCTAGGATCATGCGGAAGGTAACGTGGACTCGGCGAGGATCTTTTGCGGAATCGTGGAGAAACTCTGGGACGATGCCCGCGATCGGCGCCTCGAGTTCCAGCAGCCCGCGCTCGTAGAGGATCGCGGCCATTGTGGTTGTGGCAAGGACCTTGGTCACAGAGGCGAGATCAAACAGAGTGGAGACGGCAACTTTGGAGTTCCCCGACGTTGCCCCCCGCCGCAGAAGAAGCCGAGTCTCACTCTCGAAAACAAAGTTCCCAAACGCCTTTAATCCGACCAGTTTTCCCGCATGGGTTATAGCCACAGATACGCCAGGAAACGATCGGGCTGAGATCGCGCCCGCCAAAACCGCGAAGGCTGGAGCGAAAACTTCCTCTTGGCGGTTGAATTCTGCGATGAGTGGTGTGGAGTCGATGTTCAGTTCCTGATTATCACAATTCGGCCTGAGCGCGTTATAGCAGAGCGTACGACGGCAAGCTAGTGCCTACTCGGGAGGATCGGGGGGCCGGGTGCGCGATGTCAGTTCGCTACCATAGTGTTCACCGCGATTCATCGTACTTGCGTGCCTTGAGTCATCCCTTCGAAGTTGTGTAGAGTCAATTATCTTCTTCCACAAAGGCAAATCGGGGCGGGTCGGAACTCTTGCGCTCGCGCAGCGGGCGACAAAGCGGTGGGACATTCCCGCTACTGCATGTGCTGTTTGTATCGCAATTTTGCTGCCCTCAGCATTGGACGCGGTTGCGTTGCATGGCTCCCAGCCGCCGGCCATGGCTACTTCCAAAAGATCCAACTCGAGCAGCGTAAAGCTGGGCGCGGTGGATTCCATCATTCAGCAGGCCATTGCGGACGGAAACATTCCGGGCGCGGTGCTGATCGTCGGGCACGATGGGAAACTTGTTTACCGCAAGGCTTATGGTCATCGAGCGCTCGAACCCCGGCGCGAGCCGATGACCCTCGACACCATCTTTGATATGGCCTCGCTGACGAAGGTGATCGTCACCACAACGGCGGTGATGCAATTGGTCGAGCGTGGCAAGGTGCGGCTGAATGATCCGGTAGCGAAATATCTGCCCCAATTTGCGCAGAACGGAAAAGAGGACATCACCATTCGCCAGTTGTTAGTTCATTTCTCCGGGCTCGCTCCCGATTTGGATCTGAAAACGCCATGGACGGGAAAAGAAACGGCCTACCAGATGGCATTCGCCCAAACTCTGGAGGAGGCGCCCGGCTCGGAGTTCGTATACAGCGACATCAATTTCATTGTGCTTGGCGCGTTGGTGGAGCAGGTTTCAGGCGAGCCGCTGAATCAGTACGCGGACCGCCACATCTTTGCGCCTTTAAAGATGACGCACACGCGCTTCTTGCCGCCTGCATCCTGGCGACCAAAAATTGCTCCCACCCAGTATGACGAGAGCGAGCACATGTTACGGGGAATGGTGCATGATCCAACAGCACGACGCATGGGCGGGGTCGCAGGCCATGCCGGATTATTCTCGACCGGGGATGATGTGGCCAAATTCGCTCAAGCTTTGCTCGACGGGGGGGATGGCATTCTGTCACCGCTGTCCGTCGAGAAAATGACGACTCCCGAGCAGCCGCCTGCAGCACCGGTTTTGCGCGGCTTCGGCTGGGATATCGACTCTCCTTTTTCTTCCAACCGCGGCGATCTGTTTCCGATCGGATCATTTGGGCATACCGGGTTCACAGGAACCTCCCTGTGGATCGATCCCACAACCCAGACCTATGTCATTCTCCTGACCAACGCCGTGCATCCTCGAGGGAAGGGCAATGCCATTGGGCTGCGAACGAAGGTAGCGACCGAGGTGGCTGCGAGCCTGAATCTGACTGCAAGCGAGAAAGACGCCTTGCGATGGAAGAGCATCACCGGCTACAACGAGGCGCAGAGCGCCGGCCGCCGCATGAGCGTCCGCAACAACGCGGTGAAGAACGGGATCGATGTGCTGGAAGAGCACGGTTTTGATGCTTTGAAGTCGACGGTTGGAAAGAGGCACATTGGTCTGGTCACGAATCAAACCGGACTGGACGTTTCGGGTAAGCGAACCGTTGATGTTCTGGCGGCGGCTCCCGGCGTCTCGCTCGATGCGATCTTCAGCCCCGAGCATGGTGTAACGGGCACACTCGATACCACAGATATCAACAATTCGAAAGACGCGGCCACTGGCATTCCGGTCTACAGCGTCTATGGCGGCACCGACGCCGCGCGGCATCCTCCGGCCGACGTGCTGCGGACTCTCGATGCCATCGTCTTCGACATTCAGGATGCGGGCACGCGCTTCTATACCTACGAAACCACCCTGGGATACTTCCTGGAAGCTGCAGCAAAGTCCGGAATCGAAATATTCGTGCTGGACCGGCCGGATCCGATCACCGGATCCTTCGTGCAGGGCCCTGTGTCCGATGCCGGACGCGAATCATTCACGAATTACTGGACACTTCCGGTGCGCCATGGGATGACGATGGGGGAGTTGGCGAAGATGTTCAACGCAGAGCGTAACATCAGCGCCAAGCTCACCGTAGTTCCGATGGAGGGCTGGGAGCGCGGGGACTGGTTCGATTCGACCGGGCTGGACTGGGTGAATCCCTCGCCGAATCTGCGCAGCGTGACCGAGGCCGCACTCTATCCCGGCGTGGCATTGATCGAAGGCACGAATGTTTCTGTGGGACGAGGCACAGACACTCCTTTTGAGTTGGTCGGCGCGCCTTGGATCAAGAGCAGGGAACTGGCAGCTTACTTGAATGCTCGCGGGATGAGCGGCGTGCGTTTTATTCCGCTCACTTTCACCCCGACCGCGAGCGTTTATAGCGGCCAGACATGCCAAGGCGTAAACATTATGCTCACCGATCGAAATGGATTCGATGCTCCAGAACTTGGAATTGAACTGGCGGCGGCGCTGCACAAGCTCTATCCGGAAGATTTCAAAATCGAAAAGATGAGCGCTCTCCTGGCGAACCAATCCGTGTTTGATGCGCTCGCGGCCGGGCAAGATCCACGGCGCATCGTCCAGGACTGGCAGGAAGGACTGGAGACATTTGAGAAGTTGCGGAAGAAATACCTGATTTACAAATAACCCTGCTAAAACCCTACTCGGAAAAATCCCCACTTCCGGGAACAGCCTCCAGAAGTGGGGTACTCTCAGCGTACTTGCTGGATTCCTTACTGACTAATCGCCACCCCGTTGAAGCTGGCGATACCGACAGGGTTGGATGTCGCAAACAGCGATAGATCCCCATACGCATCGATTGAATAAACAGCAATGCGTCCGCCGCTGCCATCTGCAGCCGAGTAGATCACGGCGAGCCACTTGCGATCCGGCGATACCGTGATGTCGGTCGGTGTGCCCGGCAAGGACACGGACTTATAGAACGCCCCGCCTTGCCCGTCAGTGAAGAAAATGGAGATCGCCTGCCCCGGGCTGTTGCCCGTATACCAGACATTGCCCGGCCCTTTGGCAACCCAGCATGGAGCATTGGTTGGGTAAGCGGGCTGTGGCCCGAGAATCGGGAACACATTTCGGTTCACGTCAACGACAGCAAAGCTGTCGGGGCTGTGTGCGGGCGTGAATCCAAGAGTGTTTCCCCAAAACCCGGCACCGAGCGGAGTATTATTTGCCGCGGTTGGCAGAGCTACAGTTCGGCTGACTCCATTGAGAGCGCCATTCTCAGATAGCGGCAGTTGAAGCACGGATCCGGACTTGAGCGTCACCGCGGCCCAGGTTTGTCCGGCGACGATCTGCCCCGCGGACGAATCGGAAATGGAAACCACTTTGCCATCCAGATTTCCCCACGGCCACGCGTGACTTTCGGCGCAATTGGCCCCCACTACAAAGAGTTGATCGTGGGCCAATGCCACCGAGTCCGGACTCGTGCAGCCCTGCGCGAGATTGATGGATTTTCCGACGCTGATCGAATCCCCGTCTCGTTGCAGTGTCGTTACCGTGTTGGAGCCGTAGTTCGCAACGGCGCCAAGAGTGTCTCGAAATTGGAGAATGCCGGCATTCCCGCTCGCTCCGCCCTTGCCACCGGTCGGAAGAGTCGTGTCCAAAGACAGCGACGGAGTTACGCTCTTGCTCAATCTGAAGATCACTACTTCGTTGCCGGTTGGATTGTTTGTGCTGGTCAGCACCAGCACATCGCGACCGGAATCGGCTGCAATGGCCGACACGACAGTCAGGAAAAGAATGATCGGTATTCCGCTGACACGGCGCAGATGGGTACTCACAGGTGTTCTCCTTTGTTGGTTTCTGTTCGGTTGAGTAGGTAGAGGCGCAAAGGTGCACGTTCTTGTCTGTCAAAGACAAGCAGGCACCAAGAAGTTTTCCTCTACGTCGAATTTCGCCCACGCGCGTGGTCGGCACATCGGATGCGGAGATTCCAGGAAAGTTACAAGGTTCGAGGTCGGGATCGGATGTCGCGAACGATGAAAGTGGCTATCACGGAAAGCACCCGGGCGGATAACGGGAATTCGGTCTGGAGAGAGAGTAATCACTCGATTCCTTGCCAGCGGGTCGAACACCGCACTGGCCTGGAACGCCAGACGGAGTGGGGGAAGGATTTAGGCTGATTCTTCTTATCCCGGACGAGTACTATAAAGAACGCGCAAGCCAAAACGATCACTCGTCGCGATTACGAAATCAAGACTCTCCAGTCTAAGGGGCAGGTAAGTTCCGTCAGGTGGGCCTGTCATGGATTTTCCTTTTGAGGTGACGCGGCCATGCAAAGAATAAACATAGGAGTCACCTTTGTTGTTGCCAGCGTAGCTCTTACATTTGCGCAAACGTCATCGCCGAAAGACGTCGACCTCGTGGCGCCAGATGGTGTCAAGCTGCGAGCCACAGTGTTCGCGGCGCCCAAGCCCGGACCGGGCGTAATCCTGCTGCACATGTGCAACACGACGCGAAAGTCCTGGGAACCCGTAGCAAGAGAGCTGAGCGAGAAGGGGATTAACGCGCTCACCATCGACAATCGCGGGTTCGGTGAAAGCGGGGGACCGCGTTTTGAAGGCGCATCGGCGGATGTGCGCCAGCAGTTGGCGGAAAAGTGGGCAGGCGATTTCGACGCCGCCTATCAGTACTTCGTATCTCAACCCGGAGTGGATCGATCACGGCTCGGTGTTGGCGGGGGAAGTTGCGGAGTGGACAACGCTGTCAAGCTCGCCCAACGGCATCCGGACGAAAAGGTGCTGGTCCTGCTGGCTGGCACCACCAGTGTGGACGGATTCAATTTTGTTTCTCGCAGGACAGAGATGCCGATCTTCACTGCGGCTGCCGCCGATGACGAGTTCAATTCGGCAACCCTGCAGGTGATGCAGTGGTTTAGCGAGATCTCCGCGAACCCGCGCACCAAGTTTGTAGGTTTTCAGAACGGTCGCCACGGAACCGAAATTTTTGGACCGCATCCGGAACTGGTTCATGACATCGTCGCTTTCCTGGTCGATACCCTCGTGACCTCTCCGGCTGGAGCGCAGGTTACGCCACGGACAACACCGGCATATGACTTCTGGATGCTGGCGAATCAGCCGGGCGGGGGCGCGAAAGCGGCCGAGACATTCCACGAAGCGCGCAAGCGCGACCCTAAGGAGATGCTCTTTCCCGAGCTTCCTATAAATCTGCTTGGCTACGATCGCCTGCAAGCGGGAGACAACGATGATGCAATCCAGCTATTTAAGCTCAATGTCGAAGCATATCCCGCCTCTGCCAATGCCGAAGATAGCCTCAGCGATGCGTATCTGGCTACGGGGCAGAAGGAACAAGCTTTGGCCGCCGAGAAAAAGTGCCTGGAGCTGCTGCCGGGAGATCCGAACTCTGCGGATTTCAAAGCTCAGCTGAAACAGCATGCCGACGAAAAAATTGCCCAACTGCAGGCGGGCAAGAAGTAGTTCGGTTTCGAACCGCCGTGCCCCCGGGGCTGAGAATTTCGCTACGTCGGTCGCCTGGGAGCAAGTGGAATCATCGCCCGCCGCCCAAGGGATCTGGATAACTTTTTGACTGTCAATCCGCATCCTAGCCGCTAAGCCATGGTAATCTCAGCCTGAGCCGGCCTTTCGGGAGGTGTGAAATGCGCGGATTGTTGACTCTGCTCGGGGTTTCAGCCCTGTCATGGACTTTAGCCGCGCAGACGGCCAACTCACCCGGTAACCAGACGTCTTCCTCAGCGCAGACTGCTCCAACAGCAACTCAACCAGGGCAGTCCACGCCAGCGAGAGAGTCGGCGAGCCCATCCGGTGCGACTCAGCAACCGGACCTCCATGTTGCCGTGATCCCAGCGGGCTCAAGAATTCCTCTTCTGCTGAAGCAGGCGATTTCCACCAAGAACGCGAGAGAGGGAGACTCTGTCTATGCCGAGACGGCTTTTCCATTTGTGCTCAACGATCGCGTGCTGGTTCCCGCAGGGACTTATATCCAGGGCAAGATCTCTCACGTGGAGCGGGCTGGACGAGTTAGGGGCAGAGCAGAACTCTTGATTCACTTCACATCGCTCATCTACCCGAGCGGATATACGGTGATGCTGCCAGCTTCGGTGGAGAACACTCCCGGCGCCGAAGACCACACCGTCAAAGATAAAGAAGGAACGATTCAGCAGGATAAGAACACGGGGAAGAGAATCGAGGATGCAGCCAAAGGCGGAGCTATTGGCACAATGGGCGGTGCTACGGCCGGCGGACTGGCCACAGGCGGATTGAACGGTGCGCGTGTAGGTGCTGGAGTTGGTGCTGCCGCGGGAATTGCCTGGGCTCTGCTCAAGCACGGTCCCGACGTCCGGCTCGATGTGGGTACTTCGATTGAAATGGAAGTGCAGCGCGACATCAAACTCGACGCCAGCCGAATCCAGGTGGCCCGTGCGAATCCCTGAAAATACGGATCTGAACCCCTATTCCGAAGAAGAGGGATCAATCAATTTGTAGAGTTTGCAGGGTCGGCTGAACGGACAAGGCGTCCGCAACTTTACAACCCTATTTCCTGGCTACCGCTTTCGCCTTGCGTGGGTTGCTGCTTTTTTTCGCTTTATCCAGGCGCTCGATTACCGCCGCAACAATAATTGGCAAACCCACGGTGGCATCCACAAAGACTTCGCCGAATTTCCCGCCCTCCGCAGGAGGAACGAACTTGCCCCACGAGACCGCCTCACTGTAGGGGCTCCCCGACAAGCCCCCCCAGTAAACTGGCTCGGGGCAAATGCGCAGCCCGTAGTGGTAACGCTTCAAAGGAACATTCTCTCCCAGGCGCCGATGGCGAAGCTCGATGAATGGCCCGAACTGCTGCGACCAGTTCCGCGGTACACCGCCGCCGATCGTGAAAATTCCAAGTTTTTTTTGCCGCAGCAGCGTGGCCGCGAAATGCTCCAGGTCTTCGAATGGGTCGAAGCGGATTTTATGTCTTCCCGTGGATTCGCGGAGACGATTATTCAGTGCGGTGTCCAGACCTAATTCCGAATCAGTAAAAGCCGGCACGAATACCGGCACACCTTTTTCGTACGCGGATTTCAAAATCCCCCGCTGACCCTGCGCATGCCTGGCCAGATGCGCGCCAATCGCGTGATTCAGCTTGTAGGAGCACATCACTTCGTTATGGTCCCAAGATTCGAGAATCGCCGACATCACTTCTTCGACATCATCGAGATTCTGCTCCGGCTCAAGCGTGTCATAAACTCGGTTGTATCCCTGCTCGTATAACTCTTCGTCGGAAACCTCGGGATTAGCGCGAAAGTGGGCGCGTCCGGTGGCCTCGACCAAGCCGTGCGCCATCAAAGCGCCGGTCGATACGATCGCGTTGACGATGCCGCGATCGATGAGTTCGGTGATGATCAGGCCTTGCTTCGCGACCGTCATCGCGCCGGCAAGCGTCATAACGACGAAGGCCTCCTCGTCGAGCGCCATGGCTTCGAGCACGTCGGCTGCTTCTCCCAGTTGCCGCCCAGTGAAGGCGGTCTTTGCCATCGCGCGCACCAGGCCGTCAATGGAGGAGACCTTGCCTAAATCGAGCGGCTCTAAAGGAATGAGGCGATCTTCAATGGGATTATGAAGCTGGCGTTCTTTGCCCTCTCCCCCCGGTGAAGTGTGTCCAGAGGCGGAGTGATGCGAATGATCATGATTATTGTGTTTCAAGGAGAGCCTCCAAGCAGGCAATCAAAAAAGTTTCCCGACCCACTACTCTACCTGATCCGCCGCAAGCCATGCCATGAGGGGCATGGATCATTTTTGTTTCACTTAAAGCTCAGGTCCGAGCTCTCCACTTCTCCCGTTCATTGCGGATGCTATAGTGTTTCCCGGAGGGTCAACGCGCGTGGCGCCAGAAAAGTTTCGTGTCGCTTTGGTGCAGATGTCGTGCGGGCCGGAACCGGAGGAGAATCTGGCCAAGGCTCTGGGCCGAGTTGCCGATGCGGCGGGCCGTGGCGCGCGAGTGGTGTGCCTCCCCGAACTGTTTCAAACGCAATACTTCTGTCAGCGGGAAGATCATTCGCTGTTTGATCTGGCCGAGCCAATACCGGGGCCGAGTTCGGAACAAATATCGGCCGCAGCCCGCAGCAATGGTGTAGTCCTGGTTGCCTCGCTATTTGAAAAACGCGCCCCCGGCGTCTATCACAACACTGCAGCGGTGTTCGACAGTGACGGCTCGCTGCGCGGCCTCTATCGCAAAATGCACATCCCAGATGATCCCCTGTACTACGAAAAGTTTTACTTCACGCCGGGGGACCTTGGATTTCGAGCGCTCGACACCAGTGCAGGAAAGCTGGGAACGCTCGTCTGCTGGGATCAGTGGTATCCCGAGGGCGCACGGCTCACTGCTCTGCAGGGGGCGCAGATACTTTTCTATCCCACCGCAATTGGCTGGCATCCGGCAGAGAAGGGCGAATTCGGAGTAGCACAGCATGACGCGTGGCGCACAATTCAACGCGCCCATGCCATCGCGAATGGAGTTTATGTCGCGGTGGTGAACCGCGTCGGATTCGAGACAGGCAACGTTCGCGGCAAATCCGCTCAGGGGCAGGGACTGGAGTTCTGGGGTGGATCGTTCTTTTGCGATCCCTTTGGGCGGGTGCTGGCTGAAGCTTCACACGATCGAGAGGAAATTCTGGTCGGCGAGGTGGATGTGAAAGCGATGGAGGATATCCGCCGCAACTGGCCTTTTCTGCGCGACCGGCGCATTGATGCCTACGCTCCCATTACCAAGCGCCTGATAGATTAGGGAAATCTCTTGCCCAAGGCTCCCCAAAATCTTTCAAGAAGAACTTTAAGCCTTACGGGAGAGGTTCCCGTATCTCATGGCTACCGCATGCCTGCGGAGTGGGAGCCCCATGCCGCGACCTGGCTTGCGTGGCCACACTTTGAAGGCGATTGGCCGGGGAAGTTCGACCCGATCCCGTGGGTCTATGCCGAGATCATCCGCACGCTGACGAAGCACGAGCGAGTGGAGTTGGTGGTGAATAGTGCGGCTGGCGCCAGAAAGGCCCGCAGAATCCTGGAGCGAGCCGATGCGCTTTCGGACAATATCCGGATTCACCATTGGCCGACGAATCGCATATGGCTGCGCGATTCGGGATGTATTTTCATAAAGAAGCACTCTGTCTCTGCTCGACTGGACAGTCGACGGCCTCCGCATGAGGCAAATTTTAGAGTCTTAAAGTTTCGCTTTAATGCCTGGGCCAAGTATTCCAACTGGCGTCTTGATGAAAAAATCGGCAGTTTCATGGCGAAGGCTGCGCACGCGGAGGAAGTCCGCCCGATTTCGGCGAACAAGCGAATCGTTCTGGAGGGCGGATCGATCGACGTGAACGGCGCGGGTACGGTTCTCACCACCGAAGAATGCCTGCTCAGCAAAGTGCAAGAGCGCAATCCGCGGATGACCCGAGTTCATTACGAAAAGATGTTTGCGGATTACCTTGGCGCTCCGCACACGATTTGGCTGGGACGCGGCATACATGGCGATGACACCCATGGCCATGTCGACGACCTGACTCGGTTTGTCTCGAAGAATACGGTCGTAACCATGGTTGAGCCGAATGTGAACGACATAAATCATGCGCCGCTGCGGGCGAATCTGCGGCGGTTGCAGGCAGCCCGCGATCAGGACGGGCGGCAACTCAACGTCGTCGAAATTCCGATGCCGCAACCGGTCGTATTCGAAGGTCGACGCCTGCCGGCCAGCTATGCCAACCTCTACATTGCCAACGGAGTCGTGCTAGTGCCGGTTTTCAACCGGTCCAACGATCGAGTTGCGCTTAATACGTTGGCAGAGCTTTTTCCCACGCGCGAAGTTGTGCCGATTTATTCCGGAGACTTCATTTGGGGATTCGGCGCGATGCACTGCATGACTCAGCAGCAGCCAGCATGATTTCGCCTCCGCCCGCGGTGCTCAGCCCGCCACCGAAATTGCGATTTATGTCTTTTCGTCCAGGGAGAGGAGCGGGCTCTCCCGCCTAGAGCGAGAACGAGCCCGCTAGCAAAAATCGGCTGACCGAGTGGCTACCGCCCCGGTCCTGTCGACCCTGTGCCCGAACCAGATCCCGACCCCGCACCTGTGCCCGAGCCAGCGCCCGGACCCGAATTCGGGTTTGTCGGCGGCGCCTGATTTGGAGGGGTCTGACTTCCCGGCGTCGATCCCGGGCCCGACGGGTTGGCATTCGGGTTGGTGTTGGGCGTTGTGTTCGGATTAGTTCCCGGGGTACTGCCGTTGGGGTTCGTTGTATTCGGAGCAGTTCCCGGTGTGTTATTGCCGGGATTAGTTGTATTCGGCGTGGTGCCGTTTGTGCCACCCGGGTTCGTGGTGTTGGGATTTGTTGTACCCGGAGTGCTGGGGTTGGTTGTTCCGGGGGTGCCCGGGTTTTGTGTGCCGGGATTCTGGGTTCCAGCTCCCGGCGTGCCTGGGTTCTGGCTTCCCGCACCGGGCTGGCCGCTCTGTCCGGCCGAACCTCCACCAGCAGGCGGTGCCCCGCCGGGGGAGCTTTGCGCAGCGACCCACGTTCCGCAAAGTAAGACAACAGCAAACAATAAGACTCGGTTCATCGACATGGATTGGAGAGCCTCCGGATTCTCGTAGCGGCGCTGATGCCAGTCTCAGGGCGGAAGGAGCGCGAAAGTATCCGGAGGATGCCTTAAAGTCCATATTCCGAGACGGTAAGGAAAGTTCCAGTGAATAAGGGTTTTCTGCTGCAGGATTTCGGGACCGACGCTTACTTTTGGTATTGCGTGGGTTGCGGTCCTTTTTCGAGCATCTGGCGGTCCCAGATCCAGCCTTGCCGCGTATAGCTGGCCAGTTCAAAATCCTGAGTCAATTCCAGAGCATCGGTTGGACAGGCGTCCTCGCACAAGCCGCAAAACATGCAGCGGCTTAGGTCGTAGGTGAAGTTGGTCAGTTCCTTGCGGCGGGTTTTCTCGTTGCGCTCGCTCGAAACCACGATGAGGTGTTCGGGGCAAGCCAGTGCGCACAGGTCGCAAGCAATGCACATCGTCTCGTCTGTATCAGGATTGACATTGAGACGCGGCGCGCCCCGGTAACGCTCGGCAACTTGCGGCCGCTCCAGCGGATACTGCTCGGTGTAGATCTCTTTTGGATCCTGGTAGCGGAAGGTGACTTTCAAACCTTGCAAGAGATCGACGAGGAAGACTTTGCGCAGCAGGCCTGGCATGCCCATAACGCCGTAAGAATACCACCAACGGGGCTTTCTCCCAACTTGCAGGACACAAAAATGCCCTCAAACCAGACCGTTTCCTTTGACAAACGTCTAAATCGTGAGCTTCTAACACGGCTGAGATGAGAGCCTCTGTCGGGAGTTGAGAGGAACATCTAGCCTCCTGGCTGCGTATCAAACCTTAAGAGGACGCGATGAGAACGTATCTTGCCAATATGCCGGCGAAAATCCGGGTGCTCATCCTCGTGCCAGCGGTTTTAGCCGCCTATCCCATCGTTCGACTGGTCGGTCCGGTGCTCCTGCACGCCGTGGTACCGGATGTCGTACGAAACTTGTTTCACCTGATCTGAACCCGGTCCCCGATTCTCCTTCCCGTTTACAATCCTGCTGTAAGCGCAACTCTGCGCCGGAGATACATGGTAGCCAGAGAAATCATGGCCAGGACCCGCCGCAACCTTCCGAAAGAGCAGCGTTCATCCGACGAACTCTGGATGGAAGAAGCGCTGCGATGTGCGCAGCGCGCGCTTGAGGCGGGAGAGGTTCCCGTAGGTGCCATTGTGATCTGCGAGGGAAAGATCGTGGGACGTGGATGGAATCGTAACATTTCCGAGTCCGACCCCACCGCGCATGCGGAGATCGTCGCGCTGCGGGAAGCCGGTTCCAGCATGGGCAACCATCGTCTGGGTGACTGCGAGCTGTTTGCTACAATTGAACCGTGCGCCATGTGTAGCGGTGCCGTCGTGCATGCTCGCATTAAGCGACTGGTTTATGGGGCGGATGATCCTAAGGCTGGAGCCGTTCGATCGATGATGAAAGTTCTAAATCATCCGGCGCTCAACCACAGAATAGATGTCAGAAGTGGGGTTCTGGCAGGAAAAAGCTCGGAAATCCTGCAAGAGTTTTTTCGTAAGCGTCGCTAGTGGGATTTCGGATCAACTGAGGCAATTGTTCTGCAGCCGGATGATTTTTTGAGATCGTTGACGGCGCCGAAAAATTAAAGCGTCCGACGCGGAGAGGTGCGTGAGTGGTTGAAACGATCCGCCTCGAAAGCGGACATACCTTAACGGGTATCGGGGGTTCGAATCCCTCCCTCTCCGCCATTACCTTTGTTATCTGGCACTTGCATGTCGGTGATACCTACACTGATACCAGAATCAGGAGGTTCACCGTATGGCCAACCGGCAAGTCAATCTCACCAAACGAGTCCAGACCCCGCAAGGGACGCGGTATTGCCCCGTCGTCCTTTCCGCAAATGGTAGGGTCAAGCCTGACGTTGTGATCGTGAACGGGCACGAACAAAGACACCCGGAAGGCGCGTATTACCTGGAATGGCGTGAAGGATCGCGGCGTGTGCGCCTTTCGGTTGGCAAGGACGCGCAGGATGCTGCTACCAGACAGCTGCGGAAGGAAGCCGAACTTAACGCCATCAACAACGGCGTGGCTGTGGTGCCCGAAAACGGGAACGGGCAGCGATCGCTGGCTGTTCGTATTGCCGATTACCTGGACGAAATTAAGCTCACCAAAAAGCCCAAAACGCTGGCCGCGTATACAACGGCTTTGGCATACTTCACCGAATCCTGCCACAGGCTCAACCTGGACGACATTGAGCGAGCCGATTTGCTCAAATTTTCCGCTTTTCTTCGCGATGAAAAGGGACAATCCCCCCGGAGTGTCCATAACAAGTTCGAAAATGTGATGACTTTTTTAAAATCTCAGGGAATTCGCGGACTCGTAGACAAGAATGACTGGCCTCGATTTGTAGAGGAAGAGCCGGAGGTTTACGAACGGGAAGAACTCGACAAGCTGCTCAAGGTCTGTAATACAGAAGAGCGGCTCTGGTACGAGTTCTTTTTGATGACGGGAATGCGAGAACAGGAAGTCATGCACTGTGAATGGGCAGACGTGAATCTGACTCGTAGCACAGTCACCGTCCGGTACAAACCAGAATATGGATTCAGTCCCAAGAATTACCGGGAGAGGGAAATTCCCATTCCTGCCAAGCTAGTTAAGAAATTGAAAACTTGGAAATCGAAGGCCGATAAAACCTGTGGGCTGGTTTTTCCCACATCGGGATGCAAACCCAAGCTAGATTTCCTCGACTGTCTAAAGGCGTGCGCGGAAAGAGCGGAACTCAACAAGCCTGACTTTTGGCTACACAAATTCCGGGCAACATTTGCGACCTGGTCGCTGTGGGCTGGCGTTGATCTGCGGACAGTCCAGCAATGGCTTGGGCATTCCGACATGGAAAGCACAATGAGATATTTGAAGCCAAGCCGGAGTCAGCAAGTACGTCAGAAAGTAAACGAAATTTTCGCGTGACAAACCGGACAGTCTGACAATCCTGACGAAAGTTCGCTCGTTTTTCTGAGATCTCCATATACAACTGGGCAATTTAAGTAACCAGGGGGGTAGCCGACAATATGCTAAGTTGTTAGGATGCAGCGGATGTGCGCCTTTTGCCCCTCTGATGCCGTGGAAAGCGGCGGAGAACACGTTTGGGATAACTGGCTCAACAAAGCCCTGCCACAAACGCGATATCGCGCACGTAGGCAAGATTCGCTAGGTTCTGTTCTCGTTCAGTACGACACCGACAGCCTGAATCTAAAAGTTCCAACCGTCTGCGATGACTGCAATCATGGCTGGATGAGTGTACTCAGTCTCAAGGTGAAGAATCGCTTTGGGCGAGCCATCCTGGATGGGGAACCTTTTTCGCTTGGACCGAGAGATGCGGCTGTTCTCGCGGCGTTTACTTTCATGAAAGCCGTCGTCACAAACCACCTCACAGTTCATGAATATGAGCCGTTTTTTACGCGGGCCAGCAGAGAAAGATTCAGAACTTCTCTTACTATTCCGCCTTTGACGAAAATGTGGTTTGCGGCTTTTCAAGGGCAAGCCAGAATGAGCACACGGAGCAATTTCAATATCGATAGCGCTAGCGCTAGCGGTCCTGGCCCCCTTTATGGGATGGAATTTGGCAGCTTCAGCTACGTTGTCGGGAAGTTGGTCCTTCAACTTCTTGCGCCAAGATGGAAGGACATATATCACAGGGGCTTGCCCTTGGTTTCGCTCAGGCCCAACGTGTACTGGGAGGAAGCTACGACTCTCTTTTGGCCTCACAATGGAGGTTGCCTTTTGTGGCCTCCACAACAATACCTCGCCGACGATACGATCCAAGCATTTGTCGAGCGCTTAGGCAGCCCTATCAACGTTCCGTTCACCTGAGCGGGGCGACAAACCTTAGTTCAGATCTTCTCCTCCTTCTGCTCGGGCATACTCGGAGGGGTCCGCTGTTGGGGAACGGGCGCTGATGCGTATATAGTGGATGAGCCGAAAGCGCAATGCCAATAGAGGAAGGGTAGCGGCGTGAAAAAGGCGATCGGATATTTCTTACTGATTGTTCCAACAACCTTTTGGGTGATGTTGGACACGTACAGAATCCAACGCACGAGCGATTTGGGATTCTGG
>Ga0070734_10000648_pt1 | contig 65871 bp, 51 predicted proteins | sample Coa_R1_8_FD_66444 | JGI IMG/M metagenome (GOLD analysis project Ga0070734, IMG submission 66444) | Surface soil microbial communities from Centralia Pennsylvania, which are recovering from an underground coalmine fire - Coalmine... | ecosystem: Environmental > Terrestrial > Soil > Unclassified ...
TCCCGGTCCAGCATGCGGCGATACTGCGCGTTTAACCGAAGCTGCGGGACGTCGTCGTCGTTGATCTGGATGATCCAGTCGTCGCCGTCCTTCAGAAACGTGACGTCCGGTTCCACAACGCGCGCGCCGGAGCCCGAATAACGCTGGCCCGGCCGCGGGTTCAGGTGGTGGATCATATTGATGGCAATCTCGATGTGTTCGAGCGGCCGCCCCAATACTTTGGCCAGTTCCTTATATTGCCGCGTCTCGAGGAGCCGCAGGTGATTCGCCACGATCTGCCACGCCACGCCGCCCTTGCCATTGAGGCTTTCGATCTGCAGCAGCAGGCACTCCTGCAGGTTGCGCGCGGCCACGCCGGCGGGGTCGAGCGATTGCACGACTTTCAGCGCTTCCTGGACGTGCTCCGGCTTGTGCTCGCCGGCCGTGGCGATTTCTTCCAAAGACGCCGACAGGTAGCCGTCTTCGTCCAGGTTGCCGATGATGGATTCTGCCGCGTTGCGGATCTCGTCCGAAATCAGGCTGACGCTCAGCTGCGACCGCAGATGGTCGCCAAGCGTCATGGGCGCAGACAGAAACGTTTCGAACGACGGCTTTTCGACCGATTCCGAGGCCGGGCTCTTATAGCCGGGATCCAGGTAATCGTCGAAAAACGAGCCAAAGTCGATTTCGTCGAAGGGATCGGTCGCGGTCGCCGGTTCGGCTGCCAGCGGATCCGGAGGCGCCAGTTCGGCGGCGGCGACGGCCGCGGCGCTATCCTCGGCATCGGCGAGGACCGCGCCATTGATTGACAGATCGGCGGCGATTCCATCGACCGGACTCGCCTGGTCCGCCGCCGCTTCCAAAATCTGTTGGTCGGCGGGCTCCGCCACCCGGTCCGGCTCCAGCAAAGGTAGTAGTTCTTCGGCGGTGATCTCTTCACCCGCGTCTTCGAGAGATTCCTCCAAAACGGGGTTCTTGACGATCTCCTGGGTGATCATCTCTTTCAGCTCCAGCCGGTTAAGCTGAAGCACGGTGACCATTTGGACCAGCCCAGGGGTCAGAATCTGCTTCTGTGCGACTTTAAGCTGGAGTCTGGGCGACAGTAAGCTCATCTACCCCCTATAGTATCACCGGAAATTCGCATCTCCGCCCTGAATCGATATTAACCTGAGCACGTTTTGTACCTTTTGTGGGAGTTGGCGGGCCGACGGAGCTAGGTGATTTATTTTGAGTAACTAACGCGTCTGCCCGGGGCGGTTTTCGGCCGCAATCCGGCAGTTTCGGGGGCCGGCGGCGCCGTATCCGCGTGAGAATGCACACGAAGATCCTCGTGAGGGATCGGCCCCATTCCGGGGCTCGATCCTTTGCGGCCCCGCAGCTGTGGAGTTGGATGCTCAGCTGTGCGGCGGGCGATCAATTCCGCTTGAGCATTTGAAACGCGAAGTCGCGTCCGTGGCCCGGCGAGAAGGCAAGCGAAATCCACAACAGGGCGAAGGGCTCGAGCAGGCGCGCTCGCACGAGGGGACCGGCGTCGGCAGGGTCGAAGCCCAGTTCGGCAGCCAGATCGCGCACAGCCTCTTTCGCCGGAGCATCATCGCCGCAGTAAAACAGGAGGGCGCCCCGCCCATCGAAGCGCGGGTTTGCCATGACGTTGTATCCCACCGTATTGAAGGCCTTGACGACTCGGGCGCGCGGGGCCCAACCCGCGACCTGCTCGGCGCCGGAGCTGGAAGTACCAACCGTCAGGCCGTCCAGGCTCGGCAATAACGGGTTGGTGGCGTCGATCAGAATCTTGCCGGAGAGATCGCCGGCGGCGGCCAGCGCATCGCGGGACGCAGGCCAGGGCGTGGCCAGCAGCACAACTTCGCTGGTTGCCGCCGTCTCCGGCACAGACGCTGCCCGCGCCATCGCTCCGGCGGTATCAACGAGCTGCTTCATCTCCCGCGAGCCGGGAGCACGCGAGCTGAATACGACCGTGTGTCCATTTTTCGCCCAGCGCGTGCCCAGTGTCCCGCCGACATTGCCCGAACCAATTACCCCAATCCGCATGCCTGCGCTCCCTCCTCAATTCATCTTAGTGGCGCCGAGGAGGCGGGGGGCCGAATTTTGCATCTGTGAATCGCTACCGGGCTACTCGTAGAACTCAGGCGCTTTCTTGAGTTTCAAGATGCCGTAGTAATCGTGCTGGATCCACAGCTGCGCGCCGGTCTTCTGGATAAACGCATCAATACGCTGGCGCGATGCGGCGGTCTGCTCCTTGTTATATTCCATGGTCGGCAGCCGCCCGAGTTTCCGCTCTTCCGGATAGTGCCAAAGGTCGCCGGAAATTAGGACAGGCCCGGTTTTCGCCAGTTTTACAAACAGCACCTGGTGATCGGGCGAGTGGCCGGGCGCCGACTTCATGATGACAGTGCCATCCCCGAACACGTCGTACTCATCGCCCTTGACGATCACGGTTTTGCTGTTCTTGAGCGCACTGTAATTAGCCGGAATGGTGCGATCCGAGGCCGGCTGAGCAAACATGATGTCACGCTCCTTCTGCCGAACCAGCCACGTCGAGCCCGCAAACATGTTCCCGTTGCCGATGTGGTCCCAGTGGAAATGCGAAAACGACAGATACGTGATATCGGCCGGTGTGTAGCCAACCGAAGCCATTTGTTCGCCCAGCGGCTTCAAGGATGTGCCATACCGAAGCGTGGCCGGAAGGCCATCGGACTTAAAGGTCGCGTCGGGTATGGCGCCCGTGTCCCACAATAGCGTTCCCTTAGGGTGCGCGATCAGAAAGACGGGCATGGACATCAAGTGCGTCGCGACCTCATTGCGCTTCAGTTGATACCGGGAGGTGTCGGCGTTATCGAGGATACCGCAATCGAAGATATAGATCCGCACCGTTTGGGGCGGCTGTGGCTTGCGCGGCTGCGCGAACGCGGTGAACGCCAGCGCCGCGATGGCGAGATAGGAGGCTGTCTGTCTGATCATTTACGCTCGCGTTGAAAGCTCGACCAAGGTCCGCCGCACGACGGCTTTCGTCAGCGGCACTTTGTACGCGTTCTTCGCCAGCGGGATGGCGCCGGCGAGGGCGGCTTCGGCCGCACGCGCGGCCAGTTCGGGGGTAACGCGCTGTCCGGCCAGCAACCGCTCGGCTTCCGGCACACGCCAGGGCATCGGCGCAACACCGCCCAGCACAATGCGCGCCGAGCGGCACACGTCTTTATCCATCTCCAGCACGATTGCGGCGCTCACCACCGCATGGGTCCACGCTTCGCGATCCATCACCTTGTGATAGGTACTGCGGGTGCCGGGAGGCAGCGCCGGCAATTCGACCGAAGCCAGCACTTCGTCATTTGCCAGCACGTTCTCGCGGGCGGCGTTTTGCTTGGGCAGAACGAAAAAGTCAGCGGCCGAAACGGTCCGCTCGCCCGAAGGGCCGGCGATGCGGAACTTCGCATCGAGCGCCAGCAGCGCCGGCGCGGTATCGGAAGGATGCACGATAAAGCTCGGACCGCCGCCGAAAATCGCGTGGAACTGGTTCTCGCCGGTGATGGAAAAGCACTGGTTGCCGCCCGCCTTGAAGCACGGAAAACCGTTGCGGTAATACCAGCACCACGGCCGCTGGCAGACGTTGCCCGCGAGCGTTCCCACATTGCGAATCTGCGGCGTGGCCACGCTCTCCGCCGCCTCGGCCAGCACGGCGTAGCGGCTGCGGACCACCGAATGAGCCGCCACGGCGTCGAGGGTCGTCTGCCCGCCGATGCGCACTCCGCGTCCGCCGACCACCACTTGATCGAGTCCCTTGATGCCCTTCAGATGCACGAGCAGGTCCGGCTCGACCAGGTGGTCCTTGATCATGCCGAGCAGATCGCTGCCGCCGCCGGCAATGGCGGCGGAACGTCCGGCTGCGGTGGTCTCCTGGAGCAGTTTTGCCGCCTGCGGGAGAGCCCGCGGATTGACGTTCGTGAAGGCCTTCATGCCAGCACCCCCAGAACCTTGTCGCGAGTGATAGGCAAATCTTTAATGCGATGGCCGAGCGCGTTGAACACCGCGTTGGCCACCGCCCCGACAGCCGGCACCTTGCCGGATTCGCCGATGCTCTTGGCGCCGTACGGCCCGTAGCCGTCGTCGCTTTCGATGAAGATCACTTCGATGTTGGGTGCGTCCCGGTGGGTCAGGATACGCGCGCCGTAGTATCCGGCGGTCAGCGGCTGACCGCTCCGGGGATCGTACAGCAAGTTCTCATGCAAGGCCATGCCGATGCCCATGAGCGCGCCGCCCTTGATCTGCCCTTCCGCCGTCAGCGGGTTGATGATGCGGCCGCAATCGTGCACCGCGAGATACTTCGTCACCCGGAGAGTGCCCAACTCGGTATCGGCTTCGACTTCCACGAAATGGGCGCCGAAGGCGTTGCGCACCTTCCCCTCCGCCACCCGCGGATTCGGTCCAGCCTCCACGGTGAGGAAATCGTTGCCTTTGGGAAGACCCTTCTCGGCGATCTGCTTCTTGATATCGCGCGCGGCCTCCATTACCGCGTGGCCGGTCATAATGGTGGTGCGGCTTCCGGACTCGCCGACCGAGTACGGGCAGCGGTCGGTGTCGCCCCAGACCACCGTCACCTGGGACAAGGGTACGCCGAGCGCTTCAGCGGCGATCAGTCCCATAGTGGTCTTGGCGCCCGCCCCGACATCGGTCACGCCCACATGCACGTAATAACGGCCATTGGCATCGACGCGGATCACCGCATTGCTGTGGCCCACGCCCGAACGGAACGCCATGTAAGCCATGCCCGCGCCCCGTTTGATTGGCCCGCGATCCGAACCCGGCTCCGGACGCCAACGGTTCTTCCAATCGAAAACTTCGGCGCCGCGGCGGATGCATTGATCGAGCGTGTAATTAGTGAACTCGGCCGTCGCGCTGGGCCTCCGGATCATGTTCTTCAACGCGAACTCCACCGGATCTTTCTTCACTTTGTAGGCTACGTCGTCCATCATCGACTGGAATCCGAAGTAGCCCTGGGGAAATTCGGGCCCGCGGAAGTTCCCCGAAACCGTGCGGTTGGTGTAGACGGGGTAGATCGTTTCCTCGGTGTTGTCGCAATGGAACGCGTCCATGCCGCCGATATTTCCGGAGTTCTTGCGATGCCCGCCCATGCCGCTATAACCGCGCAGTCGAATAGCCGTAAGCGCGGCTTCGCGATCGACCCCCACTTTGAAATACTGGATGGTCGGCCAGCGGCCGTGCATGCCAATGAAATCTTCCTTGCGCGACATCTCCAGCTTCACCGGCGCGCCTGCCTGCCTGGCGAGCATGGCCGCGATCAGATCGGCATCCTGGTTCTGGTTCTTGTTCCCGAAGTTGCCGCCCATGTACTGCGAGATCACGCGAACTTTCTCATCGGGAATTCCGAGATCGCGGGCGATGTCGTGGCGGCAGTTGGCGATGCCGCCGGTCGGCGTGTAGACCGTCAGCTTGTCGCCGTCCCACTCGGCCACGGCCGCCCGAGGCTCCATCTGCGCGTTGTGCACGAAAGCGGTGCTGAAACGGTTTTCAAATACGTGATCGGCGCTGTTCAGGCCTTGCTCGACATTGCCACGGCGCTGCCCGATCGGCTTGGCCTCGTTGCGCGCGTCGAGCGCCAGGTTGCCCTCCGGCCAGATCTTCGGAGCACCCGGGGTGAGCGCTTCCTCGGGGTCCAGCACATGCGGCAGCACTTCGTAATCGACCGTGATCTTCGCGAGCGCCTCTTCGGCAAGGTGCCGGTCCGTGGCCGCGACGGCCGCCACCGGTTCGCCGACGAAGCGCAGCGGGTTGTTGAAAATATACCGACGCTGCTTGGTGATCTTCTTGACCTGGTCGTTGTATTGAAGACCGCCGGCGATGCCGCCCGCGCCCCACACCACCTGGCAGTTCTCGTGAGTGACTACGGCCTTCACGCCCGGCATCGCGGACGCCTTGGAAATGTCGATGCTGCGGATGCGGGCGTGCGGATGCGGGCTGCGCAACACGCGCGCGTACAGCATTCCCGGCAGGTAAACATCGCCCGTGTAGTTGGCTTTACCGGTGACGCGCTCGGTGGCATCAATGCGCGGTGTCGGATGTCCCGCGGTCTTGAGCGGGGGCAGCGGCGCGCCTGCCGCCGGTTCAAACTTCGCGGTACCCCCGGCCGGAATCGAAGACGCAGCCGCCAGCGTTGCTTCCACGTAGCGGTTGTATGCCGAGCAGCGGCAGATATTACCCGTAAGACCCGCGCGCACCTGTTCTTCATTCGGATGCGGATTGTGCTGCAGCAAGCCTTTCGCGGCCATCAACTGCCCGGAGGTGCAGAAGCCGCATTGCGGCGCGTCGTGCTCGACAAAGGCCTTTTGCAGCGGGTCGAGCTGCTCGCCATTGGCCAGCCCTTCGACGGTTTCGATCGACTTGCCGTCCATCCACACCGCCAGCTGGCTGCAGGAGTAGACCGGCTTGCCATCCATCAGCACGGTGCAGGCGCCGCATTCGCCGCGATCGCAGCCGATCTTGGTGCCGGTAAGCATCAACTGGTCGCGCAGCACCTCTACCAGCGTGGCGCGGTCTTGCACCTTCAGATGATGCGTGGCGCCGTTCACGGTTAGGCGAATCCCGGCGCCGGCTTCGGTGGCGGCACGGATGGCCGGGACTTCGGCCGCGGCTACCAGGGCGACGCCAGTCCCCTCCAAAAATTTCCGGCGGGAAATGCGCCCCTTCCCCTTACTCCTGCTCATATTTCCCTCCAGTCCGCAGTTTGGCTTACGTTGTTAGCGCTGGACGTGATGGTCGTTGTTCGTCAGCTTGTTGCCGTCGGTCTCGACGCACTTGGGCGATTCTTCCAGCGGATCGTTGGATGGCTTAATCACGCGCGGCGCTTCGGTCCAGGGCGCCGTGAGAACTTTCGGATCCTCCACTGTCACCTGGTACGCCAGGTTTTCGCCATTGCGCCAGAGGCGTTCGATGACATGCATGGCGTCGCTGTGGAAGTAGCCGTCTTCGCCGAACCAGCTGCTGTCGACGAAATTCGTTACGTCCACCACCAGTGTGTCGCCCTCCCAGTGCCCGACCGAATCGCCATAATACGTGGGGTTGGCGCCCGCGCGGTGCGGCCGACCGTCGGTGGGAATGATGCGGTACGGGTCGCCCGAGATGTCCTCATAAAAGAAGATGATCTCGTTGGGAAGCTGCACGATCTTGCGCGGCGAGCCAATGCGGGGCACGCCCGGCTTGCCGCAATAGAACACTTCGTCGGTTTTGTTTTCGTGCGCTTCCAGTTCCTTCACCTTTGCCTGAAACTCCGGTTTATATGAGGGCGCGGCCGTAAATGGCAATGCGCCGGGAACCGGCGCTGGGGCGGGCCGGCGCGCGCTCGGGTCGAAGCTCTTGAAAGAAACCGAGCCGTTGCTCTCCCTCTTCAGCGCGCCCGGCGGCAGATCAATGGCGAACTGCCAGACGCCGCTCAGGTCGGGATGGCCATCGGCCGTTCGCTTCACACCGCTGGCGGAAGCCTTGGCCGGGGCACCGCTGCCGATCATCGGAACGAGAGCCGCGGCGGTCAATAAGCAAAGCAACTGTAGTCTCATTTTCCGTACTCCTGGGCAGCATTCGGACTGACCAACTCCAGCGAAGTCCCGTCCGGCAGGATGATCTTCTGGAGATACCCGTAAAAGCTTCCGTCCTTGGAACGGACGCCTTCCACCTTCACCGTCTGACCGATCGCCTTAGCCAGATCATTGCGGCTGACGCCGACCCGTCGAAACCAGGCGGGCGGATTACTTTCCAGACCCCAGTTCTCGACTTTTCCGCCCTCGCCTTTCACGTCCATGGAGACCTTGATATGAGGATTGATCCAATCCACCTTGGTCAGGGTACCGGTCAGCGTGATCTTTTTGCTCATGTCGAACTCGGCCGATGGAGAATGATGCGCCCACATGGCCGCGGCGAACAAGCCTAAAAACGCGATCCGGACCCCGTAAACCTTATATCTCAAGGGACTTCTCCTTTCCCGACTTGTGGGGAAGTATATCACACGGGTGTCCCGCTGACTGTCGTCCCGCGAGCCTTGGCGCTGCGAGCTATTCCTTGGGTTTCAGATCGCGCTTGAGACGGCTTACAATGTCGGAGGCTGTGCGATTCAAATCGTCGGAACGGGAGCTTTTCGAAGGCTTGTATGCCGACCACAACACGTGGTGGGTCTTGGGGTCGATCAGGAATACCGTCCCTTTGCCGGACCCGAACGAGGAAGCCGGCGCAGAGACTCTAGGCAGCGGGCTGTTTGCGGATGAGGGCGGGTTGGGCGTTTCCTCATCTTTGGGTGACCTGCTTACCGGCTCCGGGTTACCTTGCAGCTCGGCGAGTTTATCTTCGAAAGTCGGGCCAATGCGATCGGTGAACACCGCGTCGGCGCTTTTCGGATCGGTCACCACCTCGAAGACGCGCTCCTGTGTCAGCCGGTTCGCCAGATATTGGTCGAGACCGCGCGCCATAGGCATCAGGTACACCGTGTGGACCTTGGAAAGATCCTGGCCGGCTAACAGCGCGCCCGTAAGCGACAGCAGAAGGAAAGCCCGTCTCATCAGTTCCATGATATCAGCGGCTCAGCGGAGCAATTCCCCAGCCGCGGTCCGATGAGCCTGACCGCGATTGTCCCGGTTTGGAACGGCCGGGACCTGCTGGAGGGGCTGCTGGCCAGCGTCGACGCACAAACCGAGCGGCCGTCCGAGGTGCTGGTGGTCGATAACGGATCGAGCGATGGCGCGCCCGAACTCGCCCGCGGACGTGGAGCGCGAGTGATTTCGATGGGCCGGAATGCGGGCTTTGCGGCGGCCGTGAACCGCGGGATTCGCGAGAGCCACACACCCTGGATAGCCGTCCTCAACAGTGACGTGGTACTCGCGCCCGATTATTTCGCAACCCTGATGGCTGCTGCTGCGGCTTTCGCCACCGGCAAAATCTTTTCGGCGGCCGTGAAAGACCGCCTGGATGCCACCTTCGATGCTGTGTGCGCGGGCGGCACCGCCTGGCGCGTCGGTCAAGGCCGCGTGGATGGGCCGGCGTTTGCGATGCGTCGCGAAATCTTCCTGGCGCCCTGGACGGCGCTCGTCCTGCGCGCCGATCTGGTGGAACGGGTGGGTCTGCTGGACGAACGATTTGAGTCCTATTTAGAAGATGTCGAATTCGGGTTGCGCTGCGCCGCTCAAGGGATTACCGGAATGTACGTGCCGGAAGCCATTGCCTGGCACCATGGCAGCGCCACGCTGGGGCGCTGGCATCCGGAAACCGTCCGCCGCCTGGCGCGCAACCAATGTTACATCCTGGCGTTGCATTATCCACAACGCCGGAACTGGCCGGTCTGGGTCGCGCAAGCTCTGTGGGGAGGGGTGGCAGCCCGCCACGGCGCGGGCTCGGCCTGGCTCCGCGGAAAATGGCAGGGCTTCCGCGAAAGCTCCCACTTCCGGGGAAGAGGGCCCGTCGTTTCGGAGAGTTTTCTGCGGCAGAATGAACGCACGATTTACGAAATCCAGAAGGCTGCCGGCTTCGATCGATATTGGCAGTTGTACTTCTTTCTCACAGGGCGTGGGACAAAGTGACACATGACAGATACCGGTATCGTCATCGTCACTCATAACTCGGCGGCGGCGATTGGTCCGTGTCTGGACGCCGCGCTTCGCACTGGTGCAGAAGTTGTTGTCGTCGATAATGCATCTTCCGACCGCACCGGGGAAGTAGCGGCACGCATCGGCGTACGAGTGATCCTCAACTCGACCAATCTAGGATTTGCCGGAGCCGTAAACCAGGGTTTTTCTGTATTGAATTGCACTTATATCCTGCTTCTGAACCCTGATGCCGTCTTACAGAGCAGCCTCGAACCGCTGCGTGCGGCGTGCGAGTTGCCGCAGGCAGCGGGGGCGGGCGGGTTACTTTTAGACTTAGAGGAAAAACCCCAGGTTGGTTTTATGGTGCGGAAATTCCCAACTCCGGCGGTGCTCGCTTTGGAAGCTCTCTTGCTAAATCGGGCTTGGGCACGGAACCCCATCAATCGTGCGTATCGTGGATTAGAGTTGGACTATTCGCGGTCGCAGATTGTAGATCAGCCGGCCGGCGCGTTCTTAATGATCCGGCGGACAATCTGGGAAGAACTCGGCGGATTTGACGAGGGATTCTGGCCTGTTTGGTTCGAAGACGTGGATTTTTGCCGACGGGCGGTGCACCGGCAGTATCACTGGTATTTCGTGCCGGAAGCTGTTGCAAAACACACCGGAGCTCATTCGATTTCGAAATTGACACTAGAGAAGCGGTTGATTTATTGGTATGGTAGTCTTCTTAGGTATTCGGCCAAGCATTTTCATCCCATGGGGAGGGGTGTGGCGTGCGCGGCCGTTGTCGTGGGTTCGATCCTGCGGATGTGGAGTGAATCGGTTCTCCAACGGAGCCTGAAGCCGGTGGCGGCTTATAGCAAGGTGATCGTGCTGGCTGCCCGTTATTTCTTCGGCCGGGTGAATTACTCAAAGTTGTCGGTGTTCGGCTTGTACCAGTAGGCGGAAGTACAAAACTTCGGATCTCAGGTTCTTTGGTTCATGGCGCAAAGTGGGATTGTCTCCGTCACGATTGTGACTTACAACAGCGGCCGCTTCATCAAGCGGTGCCTGGAATCGGTCCTGGCACAGAAGTATCCGCTCAAAGAAATCATTGTCATCGATAATGCTTCGACCGACGGCACGATCGACATCCTCGAGCAATTCGAGGAGACCTGCCAGGTTTATTACAACGAAGAAAACATCGGCTTTGCCGCCGCGCAGAACCAGGCGATCCTGCGCTCACAAGGCGAGTGGGTGCTGACGTTGAACCCGGATGTGCTGCTGCTTCCGAATTTCATCCAGGCGCTGGTCGACGCCGGGCAATTCGATTCCAGGATTGGCACGGTGTGCGGGAAGTTGCTGACGATGTCACCGCATTTCGAGATTCCCGCGCGCGCGATCGTCGATTCCACCGGCATCTATTTCAATCCCATGCTGCGGCATCTGGACCGTGGCAGCCAGGAAGTGGATAACGGGCACTACCTGAATTACGAGTATGTGTTCGGCGCCACCGCCGCGGCGGCGCTGTACCGCCGCTCGATGATCGACGACATCTCGTTGGACGGCGAATTCTTCGATGCCGATTTCTTTGTCTACCGCGAAGATGCCGATGTCGCGTGGCGCGCGCAACTGATGGGATGGAAGTGTCTGTACGTACCGTACGCCCGCGGTTACCACGTGCGCAAAGTGCTGCCCGGCAACCGGCGCGCCCTGCCGCCGGAAATCAACATGCACTCGGTGAAGAATCGGTTCCTGATGCGGATCAAGAATATTTCTTCGGGCGTGTACCGGCGCAACTTCCTCTCCATAACCGCGCGCGACATCGTGGTGGTGAGCTGCTGCATCTTATGGGAGCAGACTTCGCTGAAGGCGCTCTGGTTTCTGGCCAAGAACTGGAGGAAAGCTTTTGCGAAGCGGCGCCTGATCCAGGCACACCGGCGGGTCGACGAAGAATACATGGCGAGCTGGTTCGACTACACCCCGGTCAGTAAGCAGGCTCCGAAGAAACTGATCCGCTCCCGGTCGGCTGCCGCCCGGACCTGAGGGTCGCGCCGGATCGATGCGCATCGCCCTCCTCGGCACGCGCGGAATTCCAGCCAACTACGGCGGATTCGAAACCTTCGCCGAAGAACTGTCGACGCGGCTGGCGGCGCGCGGCCATGAGGTGACGGTCTATTGCCGGGAGCGGGTTGACGCGCGCATATATCGGGGTGTCCACCTGCAACCCCTGCCCACCATTCGGCACAAATACCTCGATACGGTGGCGCATACATTCCTATCCACGTTCCACCTGCTGGCGCATCGCACCGACGTGGCGCTGTATTGCAACGCCGCCAACGCGATCTTCACGCTGGGGCCGCGGCTGGCCGGAATTCCCACGGCACTGAACGTCGATGGCATCGAACGCAAGCGCGAGAAGTGGAATATCCTGGCGCGCCTCTGGTACCTGATGTCGGAACGGCTGGCGACTTTTTTTCCCTCGGCCATGATCACCGATGCTCACGCCATTCAGGTTTATTACCGGGAGCGCTATGGCAAGCAAGGCATCTTCATTCCCTACGGAGCCGAGGTGGGGCGGGTTGCGGAGGCGACCCTTGTCACGAAACTCGGGCTCGAGCCGGGCCGCTATTTTCTGTATGTCAGCCGCATGGAGCCGGAGAATCGCGCGCTGGAAGTGAGGCAGGCGTTTGAAACAGTCAGCACGCCGTACCGGCTCGCCTTGGTTGGCGATGCGCCGTATGCGCGCGAATACATCCGGCAGGTGCGCGATACGAGCGATCCGCGGGTGCTGATTCCCGGCGCGATTTACGGCGAAGGCTACCGCCAGCTGGATTCGCACTGCTTCGCTTACATTCACGCGACCGAAGTCGGCGGCACGCATCCGGCACTGATCGAAGCCATGGGCCGCGGCGCCCTGGTGCTCTACCGCAACACGCCCGAAAACGCCGAAGTGGCGGGAGGCGCGGGCATACCGTTCGAGCCCGGCGAACTGCCCGAAAAGCTGCGCCTGGCGCTGGAGTTGCCCGAAGCAGAACGCGCAAAGCTACGCCAAAACGCAATGGACCGAATCCGTGAGCACTACTCATGGGACGCGGTCACCGACGCGTACGAAAAGCTGCTACTTTCGCTCTGCCGCCACCCTTGAGTGGCGGCCGATACTACCGGATCGGGCAGCGGAAAAATACCCCGCAGGCGCGACTGACGGCGCCGGTGACCCCGTCTATGATGAGACTGAACGCACAGCAGAGAGCAGCAAATGAGCTTTCCCAGAATGGCCCCGGAGCGCGGCATGCCGCCCGGGGAGGAAGAATTGATCACACGCATTCGGTTGGCAACGAACCGGATTCTCGACCTCACGAGGGCGGAAATAAGCGCTGCCCGGAAAGGAAACGTAATCGCCGCCAGGAGGGTGGAAGACCGGCTCGACCGCGAACGGAAGGCGCGAGTTACGTTACTGCGGCTGCTCAAAAAATTCCGATTGTCGAAGGCGGGTTCGATTTCAACGTCCGGCTCGCTCTGAGCCGTTCCTCGCGCGAGTCCCTGCCCGGCGCAGGGCGGCCAGGCGATTGGGACTACCGAGGGTGTAAAGGTAGGCAGCGATGTCGATGGCCTCGGTCCTCTGCACCCCCACATTCGGCATGGCTGTATGTGGCTTGAGCGCCTGGGGATCGGTGATGAACGCCACGACATTCGCGGGCGTATTGACCAGGATGCCGGCGATATATTGACGTTCGGCAAAGCCGGTCAACGGCGGTCCGACCAGGCCTGACCCGCCGCCCGGAATCAGGTGGCACGTGGCGCAACCGTACTGGCTGATCAGGGTCTTGCCGAGGCGCGGATTCCCCTTCTGAATCGAAGGGAAGCCCAAGTCCGCATCGCTCGGCGCATCCGCAGGCAGGGAGGGTTGGCCCGGAGAGGATGCCATCAACTGATAATCGGCCGGCGAGACCAAAGGCAGCCGGCGAAGAAACGCGATAAGGGCCCAGCGATCCCGGTCACCGAGCGGCGGAGCGAAACCGGGCATGCCGCTCAACTTCAGGCCGTGCGAGATGATCCAGTACAGCTGCGCGTCAGTCCAGTTGACAGCCGTGGTCGTTAGCGGTGGAGGTTTGGGATTGATCCCGCGGCCCACCTGATCGTTCGCCACACCCGGTCCTCCGTGGCACGGCTGGCACAACTTGCGATAGAACACGAAGCCGTCTCTGGCGAGCGTGGGGTTGCTCAAATCAGGGGAGGCAATCCCGCGGCTGTAAAATTCCACAGATCGCGTGCGGCCCGCGAGCAACATCCAGCGGACCGGCGGGGTGTGCGGCTGATCCGCGGCCATGTTGTATAACCCCGACGCCATGAAAAGAAGCCCGCCGATTCCCAGCAAGGCCAGCACCGCGATTGCGGTGAGGAAGACGGTCTTGAACAGCCGTTTGGGTGCGGCCGCGTCAGCCCCGGAAGCGGCCGCGCCCCCAACCGGCTTGCCCAGCAGTTCCGAGACGGCGCCCAGCAACACCAGCGCGGTGAGGCCGAAGAAGTTCAGAGGCTTGTGGCTACTCATACAACTCCACTAAATCTTCACTCACTGTTTCGTGTCTCAATGCAGTGTGTATAAGTAGGCGGCCATATCGTGAGCCTGCTGTTCGGTGACGTTGAGATTGGGCATCGCGCTTCCAGGCTCGATCTGCTGCGGTTGCCTGATCCATCGAAAGAGATTCTCGGGCGTATTCACCAGCAGGCCCGCAATGTACTGCCGGTTCGCAAGCCCAGCGAGCGGCGGGCCGACGGTCCCGGTAGCTTCGCTAATGCCCGGGATTACGTGACAAGACCCACATCCGTACGAATAAAGAAGGTGGCGGCCCTCGCCGGCGCGTCCGGCCGAGATGCCTTCGGCCGCGGCGATCGTATTGCGCGAACAGCCGACAGTAACCGCCGATGCGATAGCAGCCGTAGCGATCGCTAGCCGAGCGCTAAACATAACTCTCCTGAGGGAGCGGACCGCCGGAGCGTGCGCCCGCCAGAGTTGGTGCACGCGAATACCCACTGTGATGCGGGCCGGCAAAGGAGCTGCGAGGACTGAGGTGGCGAGGCGTAGAAACGTCGCAGGACTCACAACCGCGACGGTACGCGAAGAAGCGGGCTGGAGGCCGGGATCGGGTTGCCCCCGAGGACGCTAGCGCAGCGCTCCAGTCTGGAAATCCACGACCACCCGCTGGGCCTGGTAGTCGTAGTGCGCGGTGGCGTCCGCGATTTGCGCGGAAGTGACGTTGAGCTGTGCCTGACTGAGTTCGACGATGGAGCCTAAGCCGAGGTCGTACCGGCTTTGCGCCAGATCGAGCGCCTGCTGGGCCTGTTGCAGAAGCTGCTGCGTGAGCGCCAGTCGATCGTAGGCCGTGATGGCGTTCAGATAGGCGACGCGAACGTCGCGCGTGACGCGGTTTTCCAGGTCACTCACATCCTGCGCAGCCGCTCTCGCCTTCAGCTCCGCCTCGGTCTGCCGCGCTTTGAACAGCCCGCCGTTGAAAACGGGAATGGTTACGTTCAACCCGATCGCGCCATAGCGGCCCGGTATCGCCGCGTAACCGGCCGGCACGAATCCGGCGGTCCCGACCACGCCGAGAGACGGGAAGTAGAGGTCGTGTTCGGCTTTTGCGAAACGCACATCCGCGCTCTGCTGCAGCCGCAGATCCTTGAGTTCCGGCCGGTCTTGCAGGGCCTGCTGCAGGAGCGTGTCCATCTTATCGGGCAGGGCAGGGGGCATGGACTCTTCGCTCAGGATGAATCCGGTTGTGTTAGGCAGGCCCAATGCCGTCGCGAGATTCGCCTCGGCTGATTTCACTTCGTTCTGTGCCTGAACCTGTAAGAGTCTGGCATCCGCCAGGTTCACATTCGCAAAACTGACGTCGAGCGCGGATTTGAGCTTACTCTCAGCCAGCGCGGTCACCTGGTCGGCCACCGTTTGCCGCGCGGCCACGGTTTGATCCGCGACTTTCATCACCGCTTGCGCACGGAGCAAACCGAAATAGGCCCGGCCGACTTCCAGAAGAATGTCCGCGCGCGCCGTTTCCGTCGCTTGATCCTGCGCCTCGGCCTGCAGCTTCGCCATTCCGACGAGATTGCCGGTCCGGCCGAAATCGGTAATCAACTGCCCGACGCTGAGACCCGATCCGATGCGGTCGTATACCACGGGATTATTCAGGCCGCCGGCGGCCAACCGGCTGCCATTATCGGCGCCGACGCTGGTGAAACTGCCCGCCACGCTCGGTTCGAAGCCGGCGTGGTATTGCGCCGGGACCTGGTGTGCGGCCGCGGCGTTGAGACTCGCGGCGGTGATATGCGGATTATTCTGAATCGCGAGCCGCTGCGCGTCGGCGAGCGTCAGCCGCAGAGGCGGCTGAGCGAAACAGGCCGCCGCCGCGAGCGCGATCATCAACGAGCGGAAGAGCAGGCGCATCTAGCGAGCCTCCCTCTGCCCGTACACCAGTACGTACGCGGCCGGAACCAGAAATACGGTGAGTGCAACCGACACCGTCAACCCGCCCAGGATGGCGCGCGCGAGCGGCGCATACGCCTCGCTGCCCTCGCCCAGCTTCAGCGCCATCGGGAGCATGCCGATGATGGTGGCCAGCGAGGTCATGAGCACCGGGCGGAGCCGCACGCGGCAGGACGTCGCGACGGCTTCCCGCACGCTCAGCCCTTCGCTTTCGAGATGATGCGCGAACTCCACAATCAAAATGCTGTTTGAGACGGAAATACCCACCAGCATGACCACGCCCATGAGCGACATGACGTTCACGGTTGTGCCGGACAGATACAGCGTGACAATAACTCCGGCCAGACCCGGCGGCACCGCCAGCAGGATGATGAACGGATCGCGGAACGAACGAAACTGGGCGACCAGAATGAGATAGAGCAGGACGACGGCCAGAATCAAGCCCAGCGTGAAGCTCTGAAAGGAGGCGCGCATGCCCTGAACCATGCCGCGCAGGGTTACGCTGAGGCCGTCCGGGATTTTGGTCTCGGCGATGATCTGGTCGATGGAGTTGGCGATACGGCTCAGGTCTTCATTGAGCGGCCGCACATAAATGTCATTAACCCGCCGGATGGCGTAGTGATCGACTTCAGTGGGCGACTGAATCCGGCTGATATGGCTGATCATATCGAGCCTGGTCGACTCGGAATCGTTGGGACCCCGCAGGGGGATGGCGCGCAGATCATTGAGGGTCTTCACCTGCGTCTCGGGGTACTGCACGGTCAGCATGTAATCGTTGCCGTTCTTCGGATCGATCCAATAGCTGGGCGCGATCATGCCGTTGGAGGTCAGAGCCGTGATCACGTTGTCGACCACCTCGCGCTGATCCAGCCCGAGTTCGCTGGCGCGCATCCGGTCCACGTCGAGCCGAAGCGCCGGATAATCGATGTCTTGCGGGATGAATACGTCCGCGATACCGGGAATCTGGCGGATCCTGGAGGCCAGCTGCAGCGTGGTGGCATAGGATTTCGCCAGGTCACTGCCCCCGACCTGGACATCGATCGGGGCGGGCAGACCGAGATTCAATACGGCATCCACCATGCCGCCCGACTGGAAGTAGGTGGTGAGCTCGGGCATGTCGCGGGCGACTTTTTCTTTGACCCGGGCCATGTATTCGTAACTGCCCACCTTGTGATCGTCCTTCAGGCTCACCTGCACGAATGCGGTGTGCATGGCGGAGTTGGTGGTGTACATGGCCGATAAATCGGGCGTGGAACCGATGTTGGAGACAATCATGCCGAGGTCTTCGGGCGAGACCACCTGCCGAACCAGGTCTTCCAGGCGAGCGACCTCGTTATCGGTGACGGCGAGCCGGCTGCCGCTGGGCGCTTTCAGGTTGATGACGAACTGGCCGGAATCGGTGCGAGGAAAGAACGACAGCCCGAGCGCGGGAAACAGGCCCAGGCTGGCGGCGAATATCACGGCAAATCCGGCCAGCGTGACCACCGGACGGCGCAGCGTCACTCCGACCAGCCGGTCGTAGCCTTTCAGGAATGATTCGAATCGGTTGTTGAACCAGACGTTGAAGCGCTGGCCGAAAGACCGCCGCCGTCCAGGCGTGGAGGCGGCGTCCACCAGCACCGGCTGTTCCGACGACGGAGTGCCGTGGTGCGCGGGCGCCTTGATGAAGCGGGCGCAGAACAACGGCACCACCGTCATGGCGACGACAAACGAGGCAAACAGCGAGAGGACCACGGCCAGCGCCAGCGCGGTAAACAAAAACTTGCTCACTCCATACAGAAAGGTCACAGGGAAGAAAACCACGACCGTGGTGAGAGTCGCCGCGAGCACCGGCAGCGCCACTTCGCGGCCGCCCTTTTCCGCCGCCACCTCCGGCGTTTCGCCCAACTCCAGGTGGCGGTAGATGTTTTCGAGCACCACCACCGAGTTGTCGATCAGGCGCGAAAAGGCCAGGGCCAAGCCGCCGAGTACCATGCTGTTGACGGAACTGCCGCCCAGCGCCAGCGCGATAAATGCGGCCAGGGCAGAGAGGGGAATGGAAAAGAAGACTGCGACCGTCGCGCGCATGCTCCCCAGGAAGATCAGGATCATGAGCGAGGTCAGGAACAGGCCGATGGCCCCTTCGTGGAGCAGCGTGTTGATGGCTGTTTTGACAAACGCCGACTGGTCGAAAACCACGTTGGTGATCAGGTTCTTCGGCACGTCGAACAAGTGCTGCAGACGGTCACGCACGCCGTTGACGACGGCGATCGTATTGGTATCGCCGCCCTGCTTCAGCACCGGGACGTATACGGAAGGCTGGCCATCGACGCGCACCAGGTTGGTTTGGATTTGCTGGGCATCTTTGGCGTAGCCGATATCGGCGACGCGGACCGGCGCTGTTCCGACTGTCTTGATGGGAAGCTGGTCGATTTCCTGCACGGTCGGAAGCTGACTGTTGGTGTAGATGTTGTAGTCGAGCTGCCCGAGCTGCACGTCGCCGGCGGGCAAGATGAGGTTGGCATTGTTGATCGAGCGCACCACGTCCATGGGGCTCAACTGATGCGCCTCGAGCTTATAAGGATCGGTGTACACCATGATCTGCCGGTAGCGCCCGCCGAAGGGCTGCGGCACGCTGGCGCCCGGTACGCTCGCCACCTGGTTGCGGACTTGATATTGCGCCAGGTCGCGCAGCATGGTCTCGTTCATCCCCTGGCCCTTGAAGGTAACGAGGCAGACCGGCAGGCTGGAGGCGTCGAACTTCAGGATGACCGGGGGCAGCGTGCCGGGCGGCAACCGCCGCAACTGCGCCATCGCCAGGTTAGAAATTGTTGTTACGTCGGAATCGGGATTCGTGCCGGGCTGGAAGTACACCTTGATCACACTGACGCCGGGCAGCGAGCGCGATTCCATGTGTTCAATGCCGGCGCCAAGCGTAAAGAAGCGCTCGAAGCGGCTGGTGATATCGGTTTCGATCTGTTCGGGCGGCATCCCGGAATAAAAGGTCGCCACAGCCACGACCGGGATGTTCATCGTGGGAAACATATCCACCGGCATCTGGACCAGGCTGGTGACTCCGATGACCGCGATGAACAGACAGACGACGACGATGAAGTACGGATTACGAATCGCAAATCGGGACATTTAGCTACCCAGTTCTGGCCGCGGATGAACGCAGAGGAACGCCGATAGGCAGCTTGGTTTCAATTTACGTTCATCGGTGTTCATCGGCGGCTAATTCTCTTCCTATGACCCCACAGCCGCCAGACGCGTCGCTCTGGGGCGGACTTCCTGCCCGGCCTGCAAACCGGATCGGCCGCTGAGCACAACCACGTCACCCTCGTTCAAACCCGAGCGGATTTCGATCTTGTCGGGCGTTTCCAGACCCACCTGAATTTTGCGGATCTCGACACGGTTATTAGGCGTGACCACCATGACCTTCCCGCTGCCGACACTGCCAGAGCCGGACGACGAGTCTTCATCGAGATCGACGGCCATCACCGGGAGGGCGAGCGCCGCCGCGTGATGATCGAGCGTCAGATTCACTTCCGCGTACATTCCAGGGATCAACACAAGGTTGGGGTTCGGCACGTCCACTTCGGTGTCCATGGTGCGGGTAGAGAGAGAAAGCTGGTCTGCAAAACGGGCGACCTTTCCTGGAAACGAGCGATGCAAGGTGGGAACCTGCACGTCCACCGGCTGCCCCAGGTGCACCGTCGGCACCGCTGATTCGGGAACCGGCAGGATCAGCCGCAGCAGGCTGTTTTCCGAAAGCCGGACCACCGGCATAGCCTGGCTGTGCGAGGCGGTTCCGGCCTGAATCATCGAGCCGGTATCCGCATATCGCTTGGTGATCACACCGGTGAACGGCGCGGTGACGCGGGTGTAGGCGATCATCGTCTGGACCTTCTGCATTTCCGCCTTATTGACGCTCACCTGCTCGGTGGCGGCGGCCAGAGCCGATTTGGCGCCGGAGACCTGAGCCTCCGAGACCAGATCCTTGCTGTGCGCGTCGTCGATTTCCTGCTGAGCGACCAGCCCGGGCTTCTTGACGTCAACAGCGGCAATCCGCTGGTAAGAAATATGCGCGATCTGGTGAGCCGATTCGGCGCGCTGCAGTTCGTCTTTGGCTCGGGCGACTTCAGCCTGGCTGCGGTCGAGCGCCGCTTGGGCCCGGCGCAGGTCGTCGGCCTGCTCGGGCACCTCGAGGGTGGCCAGCAGGTCGCCCTGCCGCACGCGATCGCCGACATCCACGTTGATCTTGCTGATGTATCCGGCGACCTTCGCCATCACATCGATCTCCTGGAACGGCTTGAACTCCGCCGTCAAAACCAGGCCGCGCGAGAGGTTGTCGGACGTAACGCGGGCCACCGCCACGGTTGGAATATCCGCCGGTTGAACGGCGCCGGCCTGCACTTTGGGGGTTCGCGAGCAGGACACGGCTCCCAAGCCCGCCAGCGCGGTCGCGGCAAACAACAAAGTGCGGTTCATTGGCTTCTGCATGCTCCTCAATCGGTAGCGTTGATGGCCGTGTGAAGTTTTTCGATCGTGAACTCCGGCGACAGGCAAAGATCGATAATGCGCCGCTCGTGCGCACGGATCTTCTCCGCGGTGCGAGGGATGTCGGAGGCAATCTCGAGGGGAATGGAAACGGCGCCGTGGCAATCGGCGTAAAGAAGATCGCCGGGGCGAACCTTGAGACCGAAAATCTCCACCGGCGAACCGAAATCCACCAGGTGCCTGTAGGAATGGGAAACCGCGACAGCACGGGCGAACATCGGGAAGCCTAACTCGCGCACACCGGGAACATCGCGGACCGCTCCGTTGGTGAGCACCGCCTCGCAGTGGAACGCCTTCAATATGGCGGCGTGCACCTCTCCCACGCAGGAGGCAGACCCGCGCCCGGCATCCAGGTCTTCGATGACCGCAATCCGCGGCACAGGCAGGTGTTGGATCGACGTCCACCAGTCGGTGGGCTCGACGTATGGCTGTCCTGTCAGCGAGGGTTCGGCGGAGCGGACATGAAACGTGGCGGCATACCCCAGCACACGGGGAAACTCACTCGTGAGACACAGCAATCCTTCGCGGGTGTATCCCTCATTGCGCAGCCGCACGCGAGACTGCTCGATGGCATTGGCAATCGCGCAGGTATCGAATTGCCGGATGGCCTCTAAAACCGAACTCGGGACGCCCAGCCGAGGCGGTGTCTGGCTCTCCACAGGAGTTTCACTCATAGCGGTCCGATGGCCGTGGCGCGGACACTCAGAAGCTATCCCGATCGTAGAACCTCAGCCGGCGGTAGAGAATACCCGGTTTAGGGTATTTTTGGGGTGGCGCCCCGGCTTTTCCGCTATGCCTGACCGAGGAACGCAACCGATTTCACCGGCGCTGCCGCCGGCGGCCGGCGAGAGTTCGCGAAAGGCCGGCGAGCACCAGGGATCCGGCTGTCGGTCGCTCCATCGCGTCCGGCGGCGCTGTAGGGAAGCGCGCACTCGCTAAAATGAAGGCGAGTGCTTCCTCCGTACCGTTCTTACGTGCTGGTTTCGCGCCGGCAGATTGCTGAAAATTACCGGAATGTCCGATCGGTAGTGGGCCCCGACGTGGAAGTGATGGGGGTGGTGAAGGCGGATGCCTACGGGCACGGGGCGGCTGAGGTGGCGCGCGTGCTGGTGAGCGAGGGCGCCCGCTGGCTGGCGGTCAGTTCAGTCGACGAAGGTGTCCAACTGCGGAACAGTGGTCTGCACGAAACCCGCATTCTGGTGATGGGCGGGTTCCTGCCGTACGAAGGCGAGGCCATGGTCGAGTTTAGTTTGACTCCGGCGATTCATTCGCTGGCGCAGTTGCGCGACCTGGACCGTCTGGCGTACGGCGCCGGCAAGCCGTTGCCGTTTCATCTGAAAATCGATTCAGGAATGAACCGGCTCGGCACACGCGCGACAGCCAGCGACATCGTGGCCGCTCTAGGCGAGGCCCGCCATGCGGCGCTGGAAGGCCTCATGACGCACCTGGCGTCGGCGGCCGACTACAGCACCACGCAAACGCACGATCAGCTGGCTTGTTTTCACCAGATCACGACGGCGCTCGGCCAGGCCGGCGTGAAGGCCCGGTGGATGCATGCTTCCAGCACCAATGCCATCGGTTACGGACTGCGCGAGGGCTGGCACAACATCGTGCGCGCCGGCCATGCCCTTTACGGTTACGTCTCACCGGCCCGGGGCGAGGCGCCTCCGCAGCTATTGAACGTTCAGCCGGCCCTCACGTGGAAGGCCAAACTGATGGCCGTCAAAGACGTTCCAGAGGGGGCGCTGATCGGCTACGGCGGGTCGTTCCGCGCGCCGCGGCCGATGCGCATCGGCATTCTGGGGGCGGGCTACGCCGACGGGGTCTTCCATCGCTTATCGAACCGCGGCAAAGTGATTGCCGACGGCAAGCTGACGCCGATCCTGGGAACGATCTCGATGGACCTGACCACCATCGACCTCAGCCACACCGCCGCGCTTAACCCTGGCGATTCCGTTACTCTGCTCGGCGCGGAAAGCGACGCCCGGCTGGACGCCCAGCAAATCGCCCGGGTGGCCGGGACAATCTCGTACAACATTTTGTGCTGCATCAGCGCCCGAGTCCGGCGCGTGTACGTCTGAACCGCGTCAGTTCGGAAACCGTTCGAGCGGCGGCTTGGCGTCCCGCGGCAGCGGGCTGCGCGCGGTGTTCATGACCATCGAGAGATAAATGTAATAGCCTTCGAGGTTCGCCAGTTCGACGACGCCCGGCTCCCCGAATTTCGCGAGCGTGCGGGCGTAGGTGGCGTCGGAGACGCTCTTGTTGTGCAGCAACTCGGCGCAAAAATCGTACACGAGTTGCTCATCTTCGCTCATCCGATCGGGCCGCCGCCCCGAGGCTACGGCCGCAACCAATTCCGGGCCCAGTCCGGCGCGCGCCGCGGCCGGCGCGTGCGCGTTCCATTCGTAGTTGTTGGTCCACTCGCGGGCGGCAATCAGGATGGCGAATTCCGTCAGCTTGTTTCCCAACACCGGGTGCTGCTGCACATGCAGGCGCATTTCCAGCGCGGGCACGACCCATTCCGGCGAGCGCAGGATTACCGACCACGGCGGGCCCGTCAGCTCAGCCTTGCGCAAATCCTTATATTCGGCGGCGGCCTTCTTCTGCGCATCCGTCATGTGGTCCGGCGGAATGGGCGGGAGGCGGTCCTGCGCCGCCGCGAGCAATCCCAGAGTCAGCAGTGTACTCGCCAATCGCATGCGGACCATTCTATAGCGGTCTTCGCGCGAAAGGGCGTCCGTGACGTCGGGACGAAATACGTGGTGCGCGGAATGCCGCTTCTAGCCCTCGCCGGGAAATTCGGCGGGATAGTCCTAAAAGGTTGCATTCCGTTCTGATACTGTTTTTCGAATTTAGTGCCGGTAAGTGGGTCAGGTGTATCCCCGTTGGGAGGGAGGGTATTGGCGCTTACAATTCTCGGAGCGCGTGCTAACGCGAATTCCGACACGGGAGGTACAACATTGAAGATATTGGGCATCGGTTGCGCCCTAATTCTTGCTGCCGGCGTCTCGGCAGACACCATCGTCTATAACAACATCGTCGGGAACCCGCCGACCAACACGGGCCCGGGTGTTCAGCTATCGAGCAGCCCTTCATTATTTGATTCGTTTACCTCGAATATTACCGGTACTTTGACCGACATTTCGGTCGTAATGAGTGGAATCGGCAACGACGGCGATTTCAGTCTCATGCTATACGCCGACAACTCCGGTACTCCGGACACGACGACAGGAACCACACTCGCCACGTTCATCAACCAGGACACTGCCGGCGCTCCGGTCCTGTTCTCTTGCGGTGACGGAACAAGTTGCACGCTCAGTGCGACCCCAACTTTGACCGCGAATACACGGTATTGGATCGGAGTCAGCGGCACTCCTGATCCGAACGGACTTGTTATGTCATGGGTGCAGGCTTCTCCGGGCGTCACGGATGGAGAGTTCAACGACAACGCTGGGACAATCAACTCGAACGGCCCTAATGCACCGCCGTTTTTGCTGGAAGTATCTGGAACGCCGTCGGGGGTGCCGGAGCCGACCGCGCTCATTTCCCTGATGGTTGGTCTTGCCGGGTTGAGCTTTGACCGTCTGCGTCGCGCAAGGGGCTGATTCGTCCGCAGCGCGGGTCTTGCGAAACAACAGGGCGGGCGCATATGCGTCCGCCTGTCCCTAACTACGCCCAGCTGAAACCCGATTTCGACAGCGGCAGCGAGCGAACGCGCTTGCCGGTGGCCGTGAAGATGGCGTTAGCGATAGCCGGGAGAATCGGCGGCAGCGCCGGTTCGCCCAATCCGGTCGGTGGATTGTTGGTCTTCAGCCAGTGCACTTCGATCTCCGGCGGCGCTTGCGTCAGGCGCACGAGTTTGTGCTGGTGGAAATTACTCTGCACAACGCGGCCTTTGTCGATGGTGATCTCCTGGTCCATCAGTTCGCTCATGCCGTCGATCACTGCGCCGTGAGTGAGGTTTTCGGCGAAGCCCGGGTTGATGATCTGGCTGCCGATATCGGCGGCCACCCAGACCTTGTTGACCTTCACCTTCATGCCGGAATCCACCTTCACTTCCGCCACTTCCGCGAAGTAACCGAGATGGCTGTAATGGAACGCCACACCCACGGCCGTGCCTTTCGGCAAGGTGCGCTTACCCCAGTTCGACTTCTCCGCAACCAGCTGCAGAACGCCTTTCATGCGGTCAGCATTCAATCCCGGGAATCCGAAGCCGCCGCGGCCGCCGCGCCCGGGAGGCGGCGCGGGGGGGAGGGGCTGCGCCGAATCCAGCAGTTCCATCCGGAACTGAACCGGGTCCTTACCCGCAGCATGCGCCAGCTCATCGAGGAACGACTGAATGACGAATGCGAACGCGTTGCTGCTGGGTGCGCGCAGAGAGCCGGTGCGGATGCCCAGCGGCTGCACGGAACTGTGCAGGGCGTAATTGGGAATGAAGCGCTGGGGAAACTCCGTCGGTCCCATAGCTGCGGCGGAAGCGAAGCGCTCGCCTTCGCCGTAGCTGACGAAGTGATTGCGCCACGCCACAACCTTGCCGTTGCTGTCGAGGCCGGCCTTCAAGAATTGGAACCCGCCGGGGCGATAGTAGTCGTGCGCGAAGTCATCTTCGCGCGACCACAATAACTTCACCGGCGCGCCGGCCTGTTTGGAAATGTAGGCGGCTTCGACCGCGTAATCGTTGGTGAGGCGCCGGCCGAAGCCGCCGCCGCCGTGGATCATGTGGATCGTGACATCCGACTGCTGGATGCCCAGCGCTTCGGCCGCCAGGCGGCGCGCGTTGCCGGGAATCTGGCTATTGGTCCAGATCACACATTTGCCGTCCTTATATTCGGCGGTACAATTCTGAGGCTCCAGCGGGGCGTGCGCGATAAAGGGATAGGAATACGCGGCCTCGACCACTTTCGCCGCGCTTTTCAGCGTGCCTTCGGCATCGCCGTCGGCATGAATGGTTCGTTGCGGCGCCTGCTTGCTGAATTCTTCGGCCTTCTGCGCGAACTCGGCGCTGCTCTGCGCCGCCCACTTACCTTCGTCCCATTCAATCTGCAGCTTTTTGCGCGCGGTCTGCGCCTGCCACCAGGTATCGGCTACGATGGCGATCCCGTTCTCGAGGCCCGGGTCGCCCGGGAGCACGTCTTCATTGGGCACGGGCCGCTCGACCACGAACGCGTCGCGCACGCCGGGCATTTTCTTGATGTCGTCGAGATTCGCGCTCTTCACCTTGCCGCCGAACACGCCGCACTTCTGAAAGCTTGCGTACAGCATGCCGGGCCGCATCATGTCGATGGCGAAAATCGGCTGGCCTGCGGCAATCGCCGGCGTGTCGCGGCCCTGCTGCGTGCGGCCGATGATCTTGTACTCGCTGGCGTCCTTCAGCTTGAGCGTGTTCAGCGCCGGCGGCTTGAGGCCATCCAGCTTGGAAGCCAGCAGGCCGTAGTCGAGCGAGCGGCCGGAAATTTTGTGCAGTACCTTGCCCGAATCGGTGGATAGTTCGGCCTCGGGCACATTCCAGGTCTGTGCCGCGGCTGTGATCAGCATGGCGCGCCCGGCGGCGCCGACTTGCCGCATCGGCGTCCAGTTGGTGGGGGTGGCGGTGCTGCCGCCGGCGATCTGGCCGGCGTACTTGGTGTCGTCGAAGTCGGCCTGCTCGATTTTGACTTTCTTCCAGTCCGCGTCCAACTCCTCCGCGATCAGCATCGGCAGCATAGTCTTGACGCCCTGGCCCAAATCTGGATTCTTGGCCACGATGGTCACGGCGCCATCGGGCGCGATCTTGATGTAGTTGCTGGGAACCGGCGGCACCTGGGGCCCGAACTGGGCCGCGGCCGGCTTCACATAGAGCGCGAGGATCGCGCCGCCGCCACCCAGCGCGCTGACCTTCAGAAAGGAACGACGATCGATTCGCATCTTTTTCATGGTTGTTCCTCCTTACTTGTTTACCGACGCCGTTTGCACAGTGCGCGCCGATGCGTTGGTGGTGATCTCCGACGCCTTATGAATCGCCTGGCGGATCCGCAAGTAGGTTCCGCACCGGCACAGATTGCCGTTCATGGCGGAATCGATATCTCTATCCGAGGGCTTGGGGTTCTTCGCGAGCAGGGCGGCCGCCGACATCATCTGTCCGACCTGGCAGTATCCGCACTGCGGCACGTCGATTTCCTGCCATGCGAGTTGTACCGGGTGTGTGCCGTCAGCGGAAAGTCCTTCCAGCGTGGTGACCGTTTGGTTGCCGACCGCCGAAACCGGCGTTTGGCAGGACCGGACGGCTTTGCCGTTCAGATGCACGGTGCACGCGCCGCACTGGCCGATGCCGCAGCCGTATTTGGTGGCTTTGAGATTAAGAATGTCGCGGAGAACCCACAACAAAGGCGTATCGCCGGCGGCATCTATCATGGCAGATTTGCCATTCACGTTCAGTTTGAAAGCCATCGCAAGAGCTCCTGAGTGCAAGAAAATTAAGATTGCGGAACCGCGTACAGCGCCCCGTCTGTACGGTGTAAGCGGCGGGCCAACAATAATTTACCTATTGACCGGCAGCGTATCACCGGCCGCGGCGGACTGTCAAGCTAGCGGCGTGCCAAACCCGTCAAAATGGGCCACTTGAGTGCGACCTAAAGTTCTGCCATATCAGCGGCGAAGACGGCCTGTCGATCATCTAAGGTGATTCTCCGGGAAATTTAAGGTCCCCTCCTCATTGTGCGGAATTTCACGAATCGACTAAAGTCAGGTTGTCCCGTATTCCTTTGGGAGTAACGAATGGATCAATTCTGGTTTGTGGCAACGCTTTGGGTTTTAGTGGGCCTAGTCGCCGCCGTACTTGCGATCTGGGTGGGCGGCAGCCTGCGCGACGAGGTCCTTAGAACCAGTCAGGCGATGCGCAAGCGCCAGAGGGGGCTGCGGGTGATCCGCGGGGGCAAGCAGAAGGTTCAGCGGCGGCAGCGCCTGCGAGCTGAATCGCGGGGCCTGTTCGCCGTGGGCGGCGCCGCCCGTTTCATCGATTGAACTCTTCTTATTGGGTCACGTCTCCCGTGTTTTGACAGCCGCGCGCTTCCTGCGATAGTAATAGACCGACAGGAGAGACGAACTTGGACCGCATCATGATTGTTACTCTCGCTGGAATTGCGCTCGCGGCGACCTCCGTAGCGCAGCCGGCGCGCAGCTGTGAAAGTTTGAAGGGGCTCTCGCTGCCGGATACGACGATTACGGCGGCGGAATCGGTGCCGGCCGGTCCGTGGCAGGCCGCCCCGGTTCCCGGCCGTGGCGCGGCGGCTCCCGTGATGCTCCCGGCCCACTGCCGGGTCGCGCTGGTCTTGACGCCCTCGGCCGATTCGCACATCGAAAGCGAAGTATGGCTTCCGGAGACGGACTGGAACGGAAAATATGAAGAAGTGGGCAACGGAGGGTTCATCGGCGCCATCGGTCTTCCGGCGCTGGCGGCCGCCCTTCGCGAGGGATACGCGGCAGCGGGCACGGACACCGGCCACAAGGGCAGCAGCGCCGTGTTCGCGCTCGGGCATCCCGACAAAATGGTGGACTTCGCCTACCGCGCCGTCCATGAAACCGCCGTCAAAGCGAAATCGCTGATCACGGCGTACTATGGGCGCGGGCCGAAGTTTTCCTATTGGAATGGCTGTTCGACCGGCGGCCGGCAGGGGCTCAAAGAAGCGCAGCGGTTCCCGGAGGACTTCGACGGGATCCTGGCGGGCGCGCCCGCGAATTACGAGACGCACTTGCACGCCTGGACCGTCGAGGTGGGAATGGCGGCGATCAAGAACGACAAGAACATTCTGCCGGCCAGCATGTATCCGGTCATCAACCAGGCGGTGCTGGCAGCGTGCGATGCGCAAGATGGTGTGAAGGACGGCCTGCTCAACGATCCGCGCAAATGCAAGTTTGATCCGGCTACGCTGCTGTGCTCGGGAAGCGCCGCCGAAAACTGCCTGACCGCCGACCAGGTCGAAGCCGTCAAAAGGATTTACGCGCCTGCCAAGACGTCCAAGGGCGAATTGATCTTTCCTTCCTTCGAGCCGGGCAGCGAGATGGCCTGGGCTCTGCTGGCGGGCGGCGACGCACCAGCCGATATCGGGCAGGACACGTTCCGCTACCTCACGTATGCGGATCCCAAGTGGGACTGGCACACATTCGATCTCGATCGGGACACCGCGGCCGCCGATAAGAAAGATGACGGCGTCATCGATGCCATCGATCCGGACCTCTCGAAATTCAAAGCGCACGGCGGCAAGCTGCTGATGTATCACGGCTGGAACGACACGGCGATCGCTCCCGAGAACAGCATCAATTACCGCGCGAGCGTGCTCAAGAAAATGGGCAACAAGCAGGACGATTGGTACAAGCTTTACATGGTGCCGGGCATGCAGCATTGCGGCGGCGGGCCGGGGCCGAACCAAATCAACTGGATGGGCGCGCTGGAACGCTGGCGCGAAGCCGGTACGCCGCCCGAGCAGATTCTCGCCACGCACGTGACTGGCTCGAATGTCGACATGACGCGGCCGCTGTGCCCGTATCCGCAGGTGGCAGCGTACAAGGGAGTGGGCAGCGTGAACGACGCGGCCAGCTTCGCTTGCAAGAATCCGTAGGCGCCGCTACTCCAGGAGATGGCGATATTCTTCCGGGTCGAGGCCGAACCGCTCCATCAGACGCGGCAGATCGGGGCGAAGGGCCTCCGGAGTATTCTGCACCCACGCGGCGATCACCGTCTCGACCCCCACGCGGCGCTTGCCTTCGCCTTCGGCGAGGCTTTCTGCGGTCGCGCGCAGCTGCCTCTCGGTATCTTCGCGAACAGGCCGGGGCGTCTGCGCCAGCACCTGGTTGAGAAAATCTTCCGCCGCGTCGTTCCAATCCATGCGAACCAGTGTACCCGGATGCGGCTGATATACTGATCGGGTCATGCGGTTTCCCTGGCTCTTATTTTTAGGCGCGACGTTGTGCGCGCAAACCGCGAAGATCGCGCCGGGCGATTGGCCGGACTACAACCGCGACCTGGCGGGCACGCGCTACTCTCCCCTCAACCAGATCAATACGCGCAACGTGGCTAACCTGGCGCCGGCGTGGTCGTTTTCGTTGTCGAGTTCGGATGCTGCAGCGGACGCGGAGGATTCACCGTTTGCCGCCGGTGGCGGGGGAGGCCGCGGCGGCCGGGGGCCGCGCGGGATTTCGTCGGAGGCGACGCCTCTGGTAGTGCGCGGCGTTCTGTATCTGCCGGCGGGCAATCGCGTGGTGGCGCTTGATCCTGATACAGGCAGTGAGGTCTGGCGCTACACATTGCAAACCGGCCAGGCCAGCTCGCGCGGTGTGGCCTACTGGCCCGGCGATAAAGACAATCCGCCGCGCATCCTCTTTACAGCGGGACGGCGGCTGATCGCACTTAATGCGAACACCGGCAAAATCGATCCGGGCTTCGGCAAGGAAGGCGAGGTCGATATGGGCGTCCCGTGGAGCGGCGTGCCGGTTATTTATAAGAATGTCGCGATCGTGGGCGCCACGGTAGGCGAAGTGCCCACGGGCGTGCCTGGTAACTCGCGCGCCTTCGATGCGCGGACGGGCGCCAGGCTCTGGGAGTTTCACACCGTGCCGCAGCCCGGCGAGACCGGTCACGACACCTGGCTCAACGACGGATGGAAAGACCGCTCTGGCACCAATGTGTGGGCGTGGCACATGACCGTCGACGAGCAGCGCGGCATACTCTACATGCCGGTGGGGGGCCCGGCCGCAAACTACTATGGCGGCGACCGGCCCGGCGCGAACCTGTTCGGCAATTCCATCGTGGCGGTGGACGCCGAGACCGGAAAGTACAAGTGGCATTTTCAGACTGTGCACCACGATTTGTGGGATTCGGACTTGCCGCCAGCGCCCGGGCTTATCGATCTGACAGTAGGAGGCAAGAAAGTTCCCGCGCTGGCGGCGATCGGCAAGACAGCCTGGATGTTCATCCTGGATCGCGTGAGCGGCAAGCCGGTGTTCGGCGTCGAAGAGCGTGCGGTGCCGGCGGGCGATGTGCCGGGCGAGTGGTATTCGCCAACGCAGCCGTTCCCGCTGAGGCCGCCGGCGCTGGCGCGCACCAGCTTCAAGCCGGAAGACATTGTCACCGCCGAAGACACGACGCCCGAGCATGCCAAGGCCTGCCAGGAAGTCTATGCCAAGGCCGGCGGCTTTTATAATGCCGGGCCGTTCACGCCGTTTCTGCTGCACGAAGACGGCACTCCGCCGCGCAGCACGATCCAATTTCCCGGCAATGGCGGGGCCAATTGGGGTGGCACCGCGACCGATCCGAAAACCGGATATGTTTACGTGCAAACGCACGACACGGCGCTTTCGGGCTGGATGGAGAAGCGGCGCGACGGATTGAATTACGGCAACGGGACGCAAGGTTCGACCCAGCCCTACGATCGCGGGAGCGTCGACGGTCCGGGCCCGTATCACGGTTTCAGCGCCACAGTACGCGACGCCGACGGGCACGTGCTTGGCAACTGGCCCTGTCAAAAACCGCCATGGGGGCGGCTGTTCGCGGTGAACGCGAACACGGGCGAGATCGCCTGGCAGACGCCGCTGGGAATCACGGAAGCGTTTCCGGAAGCCAGGCGCAATACCGGCGGAACTGGCAGCGCGGGGCCCATCGTGACTGCGGGCGGGCTGGTGTTCATCGGCGCGACCAATGACGGCCGCTTTCGCGCCTTCGACGCCAAGACTGGGAAGGAGCTCTGGGCTGTCAAGCTGGCGCGCAACGCGAACGCGAATCCGCTGACGTTTGCGGGCAAGAACGGGAAACAGTACGTGGCGGTGGTTGCCACCGACACCCTGCGTGTCTTTGCGCTGCCGTAGCGCCTAATCGGCGGAAGCGGCCGAAGGGACGGTGTCATCGGCTTCGCTGTGATTCGGCTCGATCGCCAGGTGCCGGATTTCTCCGTTGCGCACTTCTCCGTTCACCGGAGTGAGGACGCGGGAGAAGTTTTCCTGCGCCATCATGAGCAGTTCCATGCCGCGCGCGGCCGACTCGCGTTCTTCCTGCAACAGACGATCGAACCGCGACCGTTCGGATTCGAGTTCGGCGATTTTAGCGCTGAGCTGTCGCGCCTGTTCCTGTTCGGCGGCCAGTTGCGCTTCCAGAGAGACGCGGCGGCGGCTTTCCTGCTCACGGAAACTGCGCAAAGCGGCGGTTTCCGCCGTCAGGCCATCGACGCGACCGGACAACTCTTCAATTTGCCGGCTCTTGAATTCGAGCTGCGTTTCGAGCGAGGCAATGCGCGCGGCCTTGTCGGCGGCGCCCCTTCGTTCCTCTTCCACTTGCGATTCCAGGTCGCCACGCTCCTTCGCGAGAGTCGCATTCTGCGCGCTCAATTCCTGGCTGAGTTGTTCGTTTACGGAGCGGTGCAGTTTTTCCTTTTCGCTTTCGACGGCAAGCTTATCGAGCTGTTCCTGCTTCCTCTTCAGTTCTTCGGTTTGCTGCTGGAGGCTCTGCTCGCGCTCGGCGAGCTGTTTGCGCAAATCGTCCCCTGCGGTTTGCGCGGCGGCCAGCGACGACTCCGCGGCTTCCAGCTTGCTGCGCAGCGCGGCCAGATCGGCGCCCGTGATGGGCAGGCGCACCTTGCGATTCATCAGAAGAATGCCGACGATGGTGCCGACCAGGGCGCCGATCGTCGTGCAGAAGAAAACAGTGTTCAATTCCATTACCACCCTCGCTTCACCGGTGTCAGTGCGGGAGCCCCGCTGGTGTATACGACTGATCGTAAGAGTTTCTGATCGGCAGCGCTAATCCCTAATGGTTAATTAGCCGGAAGATGCTATCCGGAGTTAGCGTGCAGCGGTGAGGCGCCGGCGGATGAGCAACAGCGTGTCGGTGTTCTCTACCGGATGCTCGTTCCCGTTGCTGTCTTTGACGTAAAGCTGGATCAACCCATCGAGCGAGGGCAGATACCGGATGTCGGCCCAGGCGAGGCAGCGCTCGCCGTCTTCTCCGAACTGGTAGGGCAGGCCGTTCATGGGGATTACGAATCGCTGGCGGCCGCGGCCCAGAAGGCCCGTAGAGCGCTCGCCTAGGCAGGCAGTAATCTCGACTTTGGGGCCAAAAGGATTGGTGATGACGAGCATCAGGGCGTTGCCGGATTCGGAATCGGTAGTGGAAATCGTGCCCGCGACGGTGCCGAGCGACACTTGCGCCTTGACTACCGCTGTATCGAGGGTGAGAAGTAAACTCGTCGCCATTGCCGGTGCGCTCCTGTCATCCCTCGAGTTGCACTTAGATCGCCAAGTAAGCGGTCTGCGTTCGACCGTGTGCCTCCAGCGAGTTCGCGCTTAACTTGCGTTAACGTTATCGTCATCCTTACGCGCCATAGTTCCGCAGCAGGTAAAAACGATCCAGGGGCAGACACCGTGGTTGAGAGCGAGCCACCTTACTCTGGCGCAATAAAAAAGCCGCGCTCCCTTGCGTGAGCGCGGCTGAGAAAGGTTCAACTTTCGAACTGTTCTAGTAATCCATCTCCGGCCCGTGACCCGGACCTGCCGGGGCGGCGGGCTTCTTTTCCGGGATCTCGGCGATCATCGCTTCGGTTGTCAGCATCAACGACGCGATCGAGGCGGCGTTTTGCAGAGCCGTGCGGGTCACCTTGGTCGGGTCGATGACGCCGGCCGAAACCAGATCTTCGTAGGTATCGGTCATGGCGTTGAACCCGAAGTTCGAATTGTTGTTCTCGCGAATCTTCCCGACTACGATGGCGCCTTCGGTGCCGGAGTTGACGACGATCTGGCGGACCGGCTCTTCGCAGGCGCGCCGCACGATGTCAACGCCGATTTGCTCATCGCCGGGCACTTTCAGGTTCTCGAGGGCCTTGCTGGCGCGCAGCAGCGCGACACCGCCGCCCGGAACGATGCCTTCCTCGACCGCGGCGCGGGTGGCGTGCAGCGCGTCCTCGACGCGGGCCTTCTTCTCCTTCATTTCGGTTTCGGTGGCCGCGCCGACCTTGATCACCGCGACGCCGCCGGCCAGCTTCGCCAGCCGCTCCTGCAGTTTCTCGCGGTCGTAGTCGGACGTGGTCTCGTCGATCTGGCCGCGGAGCTGCTTGATGCGGCCCTGGATGTCCTTCTCCTTGCCGTTGCCGTCGACGATGGTGGTGTTGTCCTTATCGACCGTGACGCGCTTGGCCCGGCCGAGGTCCTCCAGGCGGACTCCTTCCAGCTTGATGCCGGTCTCTTCCATGATCGCCTTGCCGCCGGTGAGAATGGCGATGTCCTCCAGCATGGCCTTGCGGCGATCGCCGAAGCCCGGAGCCTTGACCGCGCAAGCGTTCAGCGTGCCGCGCAGCTTGTTGACCACCAGGGTGGCGAGGGCTTCGCCCTCGACTTCCTCGGCGATGATCAGCAACGGCTTGCCGGACCGCGCGATCTGTTCGAGCAGCGGCAGCAGGTCCTTCATGTTGCTGATCTTCTTTTCGTGAATCAGAATGTAGGGATCTTCGAGCACTACTTCCATGCGCTCGGGATCGGTCACGAAGTAGGGAGACAGATAGCCGCGGTCGAACTGCATACCTTCGACGGTATCCAGCTCAGTGTTCATGGTCTTGGATTCTTCGACCGTGATCACGCCATCCTTGCCGACCTTCTTCATGGCATCGGCGATGATAGTGCCGATGGTCTTGTCGCTATTGGCGGAGATGGTGCCGACTTGAGCGATCATGTCGCCCGATACCGGCTTGGAGAGCTTCTTGACTTCTTCGGTCGCGACTTCGACGGCCTTCTCGATGCCGCGCTTTAAGGCCATCGGGTTGGCGCCGGCCGCGACGGCCTTCACGCCTTCGCGGAAAATCGACTGCGCCAGAATAGTCGCGGTGGTGGTGCCGTCGCCGGCCACATCGGAAGTCTTGGATGCGACTTCGCGCACCATTTGGGCGCCCATGTTCTCGAGCGGGTCCTTCAGCTCAACTTCTTTGGCAACCGTGACGCCGTCCTTGGTGATGTTCGGGCCGCCGAACTTTTTCTCGAGAACGACGTTGCGGCCCTTGGGACCTAACGTCACTTTCACGGCGTCAGCGAGTTGGTTGACGCCGCGCAAAATCGCCTGACGGGAATTTTCGGAGTATACAATTTGTTTCGCCATTGTTGTGAATCTCCTTAGGAAGCTTTCTTGGCCGCCTTGGGCTGGCCTTCCAGAATGCCGAGGACTTCGTCCTCGCGCATGATCATGTACTCTTCGTTGTCGATCTTGATATCGCTGCCCGAGTACTTGCCGAAGAGGATGCGATCGCCGGGCTGGACGTCCAGCGGGATCACCTTGCCGTCTTCCATGCGCTTGCCTTTACCGACTGCCACCACTTCGCCTTCCTGCGGTTTTTCTTTGGCGCTGTCGGGGATGTACAGGCCGCCTTGCATCTGTTCTTTTTGCTCGACGCGTTTGACCACGATCCGGTCGTAAAGCGGGCGAATGTTCATGGGTTTCAACCTCCAGTTATGAGTTTTTAAGTAGTCTGGGTTACGACGGAAGCACCGAAGATATGCCGAGTGTTTCCGAAAAAATATTATTAGCACACTCTCGCTAGGAGTGCTAGAAAAATCTTGTAAGTAGTTGTAAACAAACAAGTAATTTTTCTTGACAATGCTATGCTAAGGGTTTCTTCGCCGGTTGGCATAAGGGCGGTGTGCGGTGTAGTTTGGAGACCCGCCCCGTGGCGCGCGGTATAGTGAAGGTATTCCCATGCGAGGCGCGCGGTGGCTGTTGCTGGTGGCGATGGCCGCGATCATCGGCGCCGTTAGCTTCACCTATCGAGCGCAACAGAAGATTCTGCGAGACCAGGCTCCGGCAAAACCTGCCGCCCTGCCGCCGGAACTGAACTCCACATCGCACAACTGGCGGTGGACCGAGACCGATTCCAAAGGATGCAAGACCGCCAACATCGAGGCGGATGAAACGCGCGAGGTAAAGGACAGCTCGCGCGTCGAGCTCAAAAACGTCGGATTGAAGCTGTATAAGAAGTGCAGCGACGACTTCGATCTGGTGAAGAGCGCGGCCGCCACCTTCTTTTCCAACGAACATCGTTTGTACTCGGAAGGCGACGTGGAAATCACCTTGGGGGTGCCGGCCGGCGAACCCGACAAGCCCGACCTGGTCTCGATCCGTTCCTCGGGGGTGACGTTCGACAGCAACAGCGGCCGCGCCGAAACCGACCGGCCCTCAAGCTTCACGTTCCGGAACGGAGACGGCAGGGCGACGGGCGCCAGCTACGATCCGAGCACGCGCGAACTGCAGATGAAGAAGGATGTCGAGGTGAACTGGCGGTCGACCCGGCCGAATTCAGATCCGATGAAGATTGAAGCCGGGGAACTGACGTATCACGAGGCGCGCTCGGAGATTCTGCTGCCAGCGTGGGGAAAGATGACGCGAGGCCCGACGGCGGTGGAGGGCGACGGTTCGATCCTGCACCTGGAAGACGGCGTTTTGCGAACCGTCATGACGAACCGGGCGCACGGTACCGAGGACTACCCGAATCGCAAGCTCGGCTATGCGGCCGACTTCCTGGCGATGTCATTTGACGAGAACGGCCAGGTACAAAAGATCATCGGGAAGGGCAATGCAAAGCTGGTGGCGGCCGCCGACGGATCGGAGACCACGATCACGGCGCCCACCGTTGTCCTCGATTTTGTGCCTGGAAATGGAGAGAGCGAGTTGTCGCAAGTGGCGACTACAGGAGACGGCGTGGTGACAGCCAAGCCGCTGCCGGTGGCCGGCCGCGACCTCCCGGAAACCCATATCTTGCGCAGCAGCAACATCACGATCCAGATGCGGCCCGGGGGGCGTGAGATCGCTACGCTGGTGACACACGCGCCGGGAAATATCGAGTTCATTCCCAACTTACCTACCCAGCATCACCGCACCCTCGATGGCAATGACATGGTGATTGCCTACGGCGCGCAGAACCGGATTGAGACCTTTCACGCCAAGAGCGTCAAGACGCTGACCGATCCGAACGCGGACGAGCGGCGGCGCAACGTGGCGCAATCGGCGACGGCGAGCCAGGAACTGCTGGCGCACTTTGATGCGGGGAGCAGCCGGCTCGCAACGATGGAGCAGTCGGGCGCATTCACATACCGGCAGGGCGACCGGCAGGCGCGGGCGGCCAAGGCCACGCTCGATTCCGATGCCAACGTCATGGTGCTGGATACCGGGGCGCGCGTCTGGGATGCCACGGGATCAACCACGGCCGACCACATCCGGCTCGATCAGCGCACCGGTAATTTCACGGCAGAGGGGCGCGTGCGCTCCAGCCGCCAACCGGATCAGGATGCGAAGAAAGGTTCCAGCATGCTTTCCGGCGACGAACCGGTCGAAGCGCAAGCCAACAAGATGGCTTCGAGCAACCGCAACCGTCTGATCCACTATGAAGGCAATGTCACGCTCTGGCAGGGCGCGAACCGCATCCAGGCATCCGTGATCGATGTGGATCGGGAAAAGCAGATGTTGGTCGCCGATCGCAACGTGGTCAGCAACCTTTGGGAACAACCAAAGAATGACGAGAAGAGATCGGCGGCGCCGGTGCCGGCGATCGTGCATGCGGCGCACCTGGTGTATACGGATGAAAACCGGCTGGCCGATTACACGGGCAACGTCGAGTTGGATCGTCCCGGGTTGCACGTGAAGTCGCGCGAGCTGCGCGCGTTTCTCGCCGATTCATCGGCCGAATCGCGCCTGGAGAAGGCGATTGCGGAAGGCGGCGTGCAGATCGTGCAGACGATTCCGGGCCGCACCCGCACCGGCACCGCGGAACACGCCGAATATTTTCCTGGCGACGAGAAAGTGATTCTTCGCGAAGGGAAGCCGCAGCTGGTGGACAGCTTGAAAGGCGAATCGCATGGCATTGAATTGACCTACTTTGCCAACGATGATAGGCTGCAAGTAGTTGGCTCCACAGACCAACCGGCTAAGAGTCAGATCCGCCGCAAGTAAGCTTTAATGAGCACCCTCGAGACGCGCGAAATTTCCAAAGCCTATCGCGGTCGCCGCGTGGTGGACGGTGTGTCGGTATCGGTTCAGCAAGGCGAGGTTGTGGGCCTGCTCGGGCCGAACGGCGCCGGCAAGACGACTTCGTTTTACATGATTGTCGGCTTGATCAGCCCTGACTCGGGCCGCATCGTGGTCGACGATGAAGACATCACCGACCTTCCCATGTATCAGCGGGCGCGCCGCGGCATCAGTTATCTGCCGCAGGAAGCTTCCGTGTTCCGCAAGCTCACGGTCGAAGAGAATCTGCTGGCCATCCTCGAGACGTTGCGATTGAATGCGCACGAGCGGCGCCAGACGATGGAGCGGTTGCTCACGCAACTCGGGCTGGAAAAAGTGCGGCGCAGCCAAGGGTATATGCTCTCGGGCGGAGAGCGGCGGCGCGTCGAGATTGCCCGTTCGCTGGCCATCAGTCCCAACTTTCTGCTGCTGGACGAACCGTTCTCCGGAATCGATCCGATTCAGGTGCTGGAGTTACAGCGCATCATCTTCGAATTGAAGCGCGCCAACATAGGGATTTTGGTAACTGATCACAACGTCCGTGAAACCTTGGTTGTGACGGACCGGGCCTACATCATTAATAACGGGCGCATCTTCCGCGCGGGCAGCCCTGAAGCGCTGGGGCGTGATCCCGAAGTCAAGCGAGTGTATCTCGGGGAATCCTTCACACTGCAAGTGTAAGTTCCTCGACGAACCCGTTTGCGCCGGCGAAACGCACCGCGGACAACGAGCGTAACTTCCACCATGAGGACACTGACATTGTTCCTGTTCGGTGCTATTTGCGCCTTCTCGCAACCGGTGGGGTTTGGGGTCAAGGGCGGTATTCCCTTGACGAACCTGGTTAGTGCCGTGCACAGCGGCACGTTTGATTACAACAGCAGCACCAATCGTTACATCGTGGGTCCGACGGTCGAACTGCGCTTGCCCGCGGGCTTCGGAGTGGAATTCGACGCGTTGTACCGGCGGCTGCACTATGACGGCAGCGGTTTCGTGAACAATACGTTTACAACCAGCCAGACTACGGGCAATAACTGGGAGTTTCCCCTACTGCTCAAGTACCGCATTCCGACAGAAGTCGTGCGGCCCTATGTGGACGCCGGAATTGCCTGGAACACTCTGACCGGGATCAGGCAGTCGGCCAGCAACGCGGCTTCCTCGGTATCGTCGGCGTTTACACAAAATCCTCCGGAACTCCATCGGAACGTGTCCGAAGGAGTTGTAGTGGGCGTCGGATTGGATGTGCACGTCCTTTTGCACATCTCTCCCGAAGTGCGCTATACGCGCTGGGGCTCGGCGCTCCTGCAGGATGCGAACGGAATCTTAAACACAAAGCGTGACCAGGCTGAGTTTCTCGTTGGAATTACTTTCTAGCGCCTGCCGGGCCGAGGGTGCTCTTGCGGGCACGCCCGGCTGGCTATGCCGCTACAATGAGAGTCGGCATGAAAACCGGGCTCTCACTTTTTGCGCTGACCCTGCTGGCCGTGTGTCTGGGCTCGCAACCGCAGCCGCGGGAACAGGTCGGGCCCTTGCCGGATGGAAAGTTTCTGCTGAATAGCGGCTGGCGTTTGGATCCGGCGGGCCGGCAGATCCCGCTGGACACGCTGCCGATGAGTTCGGCCGTATCTCCGGACGGAAAGTACCTGCTGATCCTGAACGGCGGCTTCAAGCCGCCTTCGATCAGCGTCATCGAGACGACGTCAGGGCGTGTCAGTGCGACGGTGCCGGTGCCGGATGGCTGGCTCGGGTTGACGTTTTCCCCGCGCGGCGATCGCGTCTACGTCGGAGGAGGCGCGCGCGCCGCGGTCTTCGAGTTCGCCTTCTCTTCAGGCGCACTGCAGGCGGCGCGCACGTTTGCGGTCGTGCCGCCCGATAAGCTTACGGACCGAGATTTCATCGGCGATGTCGCGTTTTCCCCGGATGGCCGCCTGCTTTATGCCGCCGACCTGTACCGCGATTCGATCCTCGTAATCAATCCACAATCGGGAACCGTCATTGAGCGCTTCAAGACGGGACGGCGACCGTACCGCATTCTGTTTCATCCCGACGGAAAATCGTTCTTCGTTACGCATTGGGCAGACGGTTCTCTGGGTCACTACGACACGGCGACGGGAGCCGTGCTCGGTACCCTGCGGATCGGCGCGCATCCGACCGACATTGTGTTTCGCAACGGCGCTCCGGAATCCGCGGATCAGCCTGCGCCGTATGCCGCGCGCCTCTTTGTGGCGGCGGCCAATACCAACAACGTCTACGCGGTCGGGATTACGGCGGGAAAGGAATTGAGCCTCGTCGAGAGCATCAACATCTCGATGACGCCGCGGCAGCCGCTGGGGATGACGCCGTCCGCGTTGGGGCTGAGTCCCGACAGCAATCATCTCTACGTAGCGTGCTCCGATGCCAATGCGGTTGCGGTGGTGGATGTTTCGCAAGATCGCAGCCTGGTGGAAGGTTTCATTCCGACGGGCTGGTATCCGACCGCGGTGCGCGTGCTTGCGAACCAATCGGTGGTGGTGCTGAACGGCAAGGGCGTGCGCTCGTATCCGAATCCGAACGGTCCGAATCCGACCAAGACCGCCAAGAGCGACGGGCCGGGTTACGTAGCACGCATGCAGACCGGCACGGCGTCGTGGATTGACCCATTCACGACCGATCAACTCGCAGCCTGGACCAAGACCACGCTCACCAACAGCGCGTATACCGACGCCAAGCTGGACCAGACCAGCACGCTACCGCCGATTGAACATGTCATTTATATCGTGAAGGAGAACCGCACCTACGACCAGCTGCTGGGCGACATGAAGGAAGGCAACGGCGACCCGTCGCTCGTCTTATTCGGCGAGAACGTCACCCCCAATCACCACAAGCTGGCGCGCGAGTTTGTGCTGCTGGATAACTTTTATGTGAACGCTGATGTGAGCGCGGAAGGCCACCATTGGTCGACGGCGGCGATCGCCAACGACTACGTCGTGAAGCTGTGGCCCAGCCAGTATGCCGGCCGCCGCAAGTCGTACGACTTCGAGGGACAGGAGCCGGCGGCGACGCCGCCGGCCGGGTATCTGTGGACTAATGCCGCGGCGGCCGGGCTTTCGTTTCGCAATTTCGGCTATTTCGTCGACAACAAGGAAAAGGCCGCGATCGGGGCAGAGCAGGTCGGGCGCGTCCGCGATCCGGTGCTGGCGAAGAACACGAACCGCTACTACCGGAGTTTCGACACGGATTATCCCGACGTCGAGCGTGCCAAAACCTTTCTCAATGAGCTGGCGGAAGACGAAAAATCGGGGAGCATGCCGCGACTAATGATCATGCGGCTTGGCAACGATCACACGTCCGGCACAAAGCCGGGCGCGATTTCTCCGCAATCGGCGGTGGCGGACAACGACAGCGCGCTCGGGATGATCGTGGATGGCGTCAGTCATTCGCGGTTCTGGGGCTCGACCGCGATCTTCGTTCTGGAAGATGATGCGCAAAACGGCCCGGACCACGTCGATTCGCATCGCTCGCCGGCTTTCGTGATCTCGCCTTTTGTCAAGCGGCACGTAGTCGACAGCACGCTCTATAACACCACATCGATGCTGCGGACCATGGAATTCCTGCTCGGACTGCGCCCCATGACCGATTTCGATGCCGGCGCCCGCGCCATGAGCTCGGTTTTTCAGAACACGCCGAACCCCGCGCCGTATGCGGCCGAAAGACCGCGCATCGCTCTCGATCAGCGAAACCCTTCGAATGCGCCGGGCGCGCAGGCTTCGTTACGCATGGATTTCGATGAGGCCGACCAGGCCGATGACGATGAATTGAACGCGATCCTCTGGCGTGCTATTCGCCGGAGTCCTCCCCCGCCGCCGGTGCGCAGCTATTTCTCCCGCTGACAACCGCGATGCCCCAGACCTATCTCTGCTTCCTCTGGCACATGCATCAGCCCTTTTATAAGGATCTGACGACCGGGGAATACAAGCTGCCGTGGACGCGAATGCATGCGCTCAAGGACTACTACGGCATGGTCCGAATCCTGGAGGAGTTTCCGAACATCCGCCAGACATTCAATCTGGTGCCGTCGATGATGGCGCAGGTTCTGGAGTACGCGGCCGGGGAAGCCGCCGACCCGTTCCTGCAGATGGCTCTCAAGCCGGCCGAAGAGCTGACCGATGATGACCGGGCCTTTCTGCTCCGGCATTCGTTCTACTCCGATCCCCAGCGCATGATCTACCGCTATCCGAGGTACGGCGAACTCTTCAATACCTGGCAAGCGCAAAAAGGGTCCGCCTCGCGAAGTCTGCTGGGTGTGCAGGAATTTCGTGATCTGCAGATGTGGTCACAGCTCGCCTGGTTCGATGAAGAGTTCCAGGCCCAGGATCCGCAAGTGCGTGAGTGGATCGAGCGCGGGCGGGATTTTACCTTGGCCGATCAGGCGCGCATGGGTGAAAAGCAGCGCGAAATCGTGGGCAAGGTAATGCCTGAATACCAGAAGCTGGCCGCTACCGGGCAGATCGAAATTTCGACCACGCCGTACTATCATCCGATCCTGCCGCTGATCTGCGATTCGGAGATCGCCAGCATGGCACATCCAAACGTGCCGCTCCCGCCGCGCTTCCGCTACCCCGAGGACGCGCGCAAACAGTTGGCGCTGGCGCGCGAATATGTAGCGCGGCATTTCGGCACGGCCCCCGTGGGGCTCTGGCCGTCGGAAGGCTCGGTTTCCGATGAGGCTTTGTCGATCGCCGCGGAGTTGGGCTTCCAGTGGGCAGCTACCGACAGCGGCGTGCTCAACCGGACCCTCGGACGGGCGGTGGGCGTAGAGGGACTGTACCGGAGTTACCTCTGGCGGCAACAGAACCGGCAGCTGCACATGATTTTCCGCGACCATTACATGAGCGACTTGATCGGGTTCGTGTACTCGAAAATGGACGCTGGCGCCGCAGCCGATGATTTTCTGAACCGCATCCGCCAGAACTGCGCCGGTATCCTAGCCGCGGGCCGGGACGCCCTCGTACCCATCATTCTGGATGGCGAAAACGCCTGGGAATATTACTACGGCAACGGCCGCCCATTCCTGCGCGAGCTATACCGGCGGATCTCCGGGGATCCGAAAATGAAGTCGGTGACTGTCAGTGAGGGCTTGCGTCTGATGCAGCCGGAACCGCTGGATCACATTTTCCCCGGTTCCTGGATCAACGCCAATTTCGACGTGTGGATTGGAGCCGAGGAAGACAATCAAGCCTGGGCGCAGCTCTTGCGTGCGCGCCAGACCTTTGACGCGAACACAAACGTTCCGGAGGACCGGCGCCGCCTGGCGTTCGAGGAGATCCTGATCTCCGAAGGCAGTGATTGGTGCTGGTGGTATGGCCCCGAACACGATTCCGCCAACCGCATCGAATTCGATCAGCTCTACCGCAGCCATCTCGCCAACGTCTACCGGTTCCTGAATCTCGCGCCGCCGGAGGAGCTGTCGCGGCCCATCCTGCGCATAACGGTCCCGGCGGTGCAGATTGAATCGACCGGGCCGATCACTCCCGTGATCGATGGGGAGGTGACTTCCTACTTCGAATGGATTGGCGCCGGCACATATCACGTGGATACGAGATCCGGCTCCATGCATGGGAATAAATTCCTGATTCAGGAAGTGCAGTACGGCACCGACGGGACTTATTTCTACCTGCGCGTGGACTTTTCCCCGGGCGGCGAGCGGGATCTCGACGGCATGGAAGCGCGCGTGACGCTCGAATCCGGCGATGGCAGGCCGCCCAGCCGTACGTCGTTTGCGTTCGCGCGCGGTGCGGCCCAGGTCAAAGAGATGCAGCTTGCGGTGGGCGCGGCGTCGGCAGTGGACTGTGCCCTGGGGCACGTTTTCGAGGCCCGCTTCGCGTTGGAAGCGCTAGGCGTTCCTCCGAATGCGGGTGTTCGCTTTCAGCTATCGCTCTGGCAGACCGGCCTGCCGATTGATGCAATCCCGCAGCAGGGCTGGCTGGAACTGCGCACCACCAACCCCGCGGAGCTGGGAAGCTAACCGGATTCACTCAGAGTTTGAACTCCGCCTCCACCACGTCTTCGTCCGGCAGGTGCTTCAGCGAAAAACCGAGCTTGGTGCAAAGCCGCTGCACGTCGCGGTTGTCGGGCAGAATATCAGCTTTCAGCCGATCGAGTTTTTCATCCGCGCCCACAATCAGTAGGCGCGAGAGCAGTTCCTTGCCCAGACCGCGGCCCTGCCACGCGTCGCTGATCAGGACGGCCACTTCGGCCTCGTTGGCCCCGAACACCTTACTCATCCGGGCCACTCCGAGGATCTCGCTTTCGCCGGTCGAGGGATTGCGGCGCTCGGCGACCAGCGCCATTTCGCGATCGTAGTCAATGAAGCAGATGCGCGTCAGCCGCTCGTGCGTGGTGCGCTGCTCCAGATTGATGAGGTGGAAGTAGCGGTAGTACACGCTGCGCTCCGAGAGCGTCTCGTGAAAGTGCACCATTGCCGGCTCGTCTTCGGGGCGAATCGGCCGGATGAGCAGCGCCGTCCCGTCCTTCATGGTCCACGGCGAAACGTATCGCGTGGGATACGGGCGGACGGCGGTCTTCGGAACCTGAGACTCGATGACCTCAGGCCCGTGCACCACGATCCGGGCGTCCAGCGCCATCAGCCCGTCGGGTGACGCCAGCAGCGGATTGATATCGATCTCCTTGATCCACCGCTGCTCGGCCACCAGCGCGCTGAAGCGCACCAGCAGCACTTCGAGGGCGGCCAGGTCCACCGGCCTGCGTCCGCGCACGCCCTTCAGCGCTTTGTAGATTTTGGTCTGCTCCATCATGCGGCGGGCCAGCGTCGTGTTGAGCGGCGGCAGCCCTAACGAGCGGTCGCGGAATGTTTCGACCAGTTGCCCGCCGGCGCCGAAAAGCAGCACCGGGCCAAATTGCGGATCCAGGCTGGAACCGATGATCAGCTCGTAGGCGTCTTTCAGCTGGACCATCGGCTGCACCGTCACGCCCTGGAAATGCTCCGTACCGGCTTTTTCCCCGACGGACTTCGCAATCGCGCGGAATGCCTGCTTGACGTTGTCGCACCCGCACAAATTCAACTGCACGCCTCCCACATCCGTCTTGTGCGTGATCGTTTCCGAATACAGCTTCAATACCACGGGGTAGCCAATGGCATCGGCTGCCTCCAGCGCCTCCGCTTCGGTCCGGGCAATCAGCGTGCGGGCCACCGGAATTCCGTATGCGCTCAACACCTGTTTGGAATCGAATTCCGAGAGAATCGTCCGCCCCGCCTCGCGAGTCTTGCGGATCAACTGCTCGGCCGATTTCCGGTCCGGGACCCAATCGCCCGAATCCTCCGCCATCGCCGGCGTCTCGTAGAGCCCGCGCAGATTGTAGCTGTAGCGCCACATGTAATTAAATGCGCGCGCCGCAGTGTCCGGGTATGGAAACGTAGGGATGTTGGCGTGATTCAGGATCTGCTCGCCGGCGGCCACGTCCACGCCTCCCATCCAGCTGGCGATCACCGGCTTGCCTTCCAGCTTGGCCATCGGCTTCAGTTGCTCGGCGATGCGGGTGGGATCAGTCATGGCCTGCGGTGTAAGAATCACCAGCATGCCATCGCTGTTCGGGTCTTTGGCGGCGATCTCGAGCGCCTTGGCATACCGCTCCGGCGATGCGTCCCCGATGATATCGACCGGATTGTTGTGGCTCCACGTGGGAGGCAGCACGGCGTTGAACGCCTCGGTGGTTTCCGGCGAGAGCTCGGTGAGTTCGCCGCCGCCTTGAATCAAGGCGTCGCAAGCCAGCACGCCCGGCCCGCCCGCATTGGTCACGATCGTCAGCCGCGGCCCTTTTGGACGCGGCTGCTTGGAAAGGACCTCCGCCATGTAAAACATGTCGGCGATGGTATTCACTCGCAGCACGCCGACGCGCCGGAAGGCGGCTTCCAGCACTTCATCGCTGCCCGTCAGGGAGCCGGTGTGCGACGCCGCCGCCTTGGCTGCGGCAGCAGTGCGCCCAGGCTTGATTACGATGATGGGCTTGTTCAGCGCCACCTCGCGCGCCGCCGACAAGAAGGAGCGTGCGTTGCCGATCGATTCCATGTAGATGACGATGGAACGCGTCTTGGGATCGTTGCCCAGGTAGTAGATCAGGTCGCCCCAGCCGACATCCACCATCGAACCGATGGACATGAACGCGCTGAAGCCCACCATTTCTTTCAGGCTCCAATCCAGCACCGCCGTGCACAGCGCGCCGCTCTGGCTGATGAAGCCGACCGAGCCTGGCCGCGCGATGGTAGTGGCAAACGTGGCATTCAAGCCCGTCAGCGGACACATCACGCCCAGGCAGTTCGGTCCGATCACGCGGATTTTGGCGGCGCGCGCTTCTTCGAGCACTTGCTGCTCGAGCGCGGCGCCTGCCGGGCCCACTTCTTTGAAGCCCGCGGAGATCACCACGGCCCCACGCACCCCGGTTTCGCCGCATTCGCGGATGATGCCCGGAATCGACGGCGGCGGCGTCACGACCACCGCCAGGTCCACCGGTTCGGGAATGTCCGAGAGCGATGGATATGCCTTCACTCCCAGCACGCTCGCGCGTTTGGGATTTACCGGAAAGACCGTGCCGCCGAAGGGGCTGGTCATCAGGTTCCAGAGGATGGTACGGCCTACGCTGCCCACGTTTTCCGTGGCTCCCACCACGGCGACGCTCTTGGGCGAGAAGAACACGTCCAGTGCGTTCGCCGTCCTTCCATGGACCGGTTTGCGGGTCGGTTTAGTGATCTGCATGTTCCCCCGTTTCCGCCTGCGGTCCGAACGCGGCGTCATTCAGCGCATTCAAAACGTCCGGAATGCTCAGGCCATTCTTGCGCGCCACGGTTCCGATATCACAATCATCGCAGACCGGGTGAAACCGGAGCCGCTCGAAAACGGGAACGGTGTTGGGATGACGTTGTTTCACGTCACGGACGATCATGTCGCGGCGGATCAGCTGATCGAATCGGAACATAGGCGTGCCTTGAATGAAGATGGTGATGCATCCCGGATTCCAAAGCAAAACCCTGGATTATCAACGACGTAACTTCCGGGGCGCGCTCAACCTGGGTGATATGACCCAACCGCCACGGTCTGGAAAGCAGAAGTCTGTCGAAGAAGTAAGGAGAGGAACTGGGGGAGGCCCGGTCCTGGCGCCGGCCCGCGCCTCCCGCGGAATGTTATTTTACGCTGTCGACCGTGATCGTGTCGCCCTTGGCTTTGCCGTTGATCGTGACTTCCTTGCCCGCCAGAGGCACGACTTTATCCTGGTTCGCAATTTTGTAGACCTTGCCGTTGTCGGAAACCAGAACCGCAGGCGATCCGGCCTTTATACATTTGTTCGCGCAATCAGCATCGCCCTTCATGCTGGCGACCTTCGAGCACTTTTCATCAATGATGTACCCCTTATACTCCGCGGCCATTACGCTGCCGGCGAAACCCGCCGTCAACGCAAGCGCCAGGATTGCTTTGTACATGGCTTCCTCCTCAGAGTGAGATTCCGAAAAATCGATACTCCATATAGTCTACTCCCTGCCAGGTGCGCTCAAAAGCGCGCCGGTGTTCGGATGCTGGTCGGATGGATGGCCACGCACAGATTGACGATGGAACCGGATTCCCGCGGCATGCGATCCTAAGGGCTTATGCCTACTGCGCCGCATGTCGAAAGCCATTTCGAGGCTTCGGAAACGGTTCGTGACGTGGTCATCGGGATGGCCGACGGGTTGACAGTCCCGTTCGCTCTGGCCGCCGGCCTCTCCGGAACCGTTTCCTCCACCACCATCGTGGTGATTGCCGGATTGGCCGAGGTCGCGGCGGGCTCGATCGCGATGGGTTTGGGCGGCTACCTTGCGGCGCGAACGGATCGCGATCATTACCTGGCCGAACGCGCGCGCGAGATCCGCGAAACCGTCGAGATCCCCGAAAAAGAAACCGAAGAAGTTGCCGACGTATTCCGAGACTATGGAATGAGCGAAGCGGATCTGGCCCCGGTAGTGACGGCCATCTGTTCCGACCAAAAACGCTGGGTCGATTTCATGATGCGATTCGAGCTCGGATTTGAAGAACCCGATCCGAAGCGCGCCCGCAATAGCGCCGTCACCATTGCCGCCTCCTATATCGTTGGGGGGCTGATCCCGCTGGCGCCCTATATGGCGATGCAGCAGTTGTACCCGGCATTGAGCATTTCCGTCGCCGTTACGCTGGTGGCGTTATTCGCATTCGGCTATGTCAAAGGCAGGCTGACCGGCATCCCGCCCTGGCGCGGCGGCTTGCAGACGGTAGCCATCGGCGGCCTCGCCTCGGCAGCGGCTTATGGATTGGCGCGCCTGATCAGTTAGATTTGTACGCATGGCCTACTTTCTTGCCAAGACCGATCCCGAGACTTATTCGATCGACGACCTCGAGCGCGAAAAGAAGACCGTGTGGGATGGCGTGACCAACCCTCAGGCCGTGCGCGCCATTCGCGACATGAAGCCCGGCGATCGCGTGTTCGTGTATCACAGCGGCGGCGTGTCGGGCATCGTTGGACTGGCCTCCGTGGAATCGGAGCCGCGGCCGGATTCCAAAAACTCCAAGTCCGCCGTCGTCGAGCTCGCGTTTCGCGGCCGATTGGACCCGCCCACGACTCTGGCTGAAATCAAGCAGAGCGGCCAGTTCGCCGATTGGGCGCTGGTCCGTCAGGGGCGCCTCTCCACGATGGCTGCGCCGGAAAAATTCGTGGCCTGGATGCAAAAGCGCTATCCGAAGGCGAAAATCTAGTTTTTTACATGCACTTGTAACCGAATTCGGTTATCCTGTTCGTATCCGAATCGCTTGGTTTGCGTTGATGCGTTGTCCGTCCGCCGGGTCTGCGGGCGGCCTGAAAGCCTTCTTTAAATATCGTTGCGTGTATACGTGTGTGTAGAGAGGAGAACACTCGTGCGCCACTATCATTCATTACTTCCCCGGTTTGCCGCAAGATTTCTTACGGCGATGATTCTGGTTTTGATTTTGGCAGGCGCTGCTTGGGGCCAGATCACCGGCTCCGGGCTGGTCGCCGGGACGCTTACCGATCCTAACGGGTCTGTCGTCCCGGGTGCATCGGTCACTATTAAGAACCTCGATACTGGTACGGAGCTGCCGCTGTCCAGCAACGAAGTGGGTATCTATACGGCGCCATTCCTGCAGCCCGGCCGTTACGAGATTACGGCATCCAAGACCGGCTTCGCCAAGGTCGTCCGAACCGGAATTACGCTCCAGGTCGGCCAGACTCTGACGGTCGATCTCACCATGCCGCTCCAGACCACGCAGGAGTCCGTGACCGTCAATGCCGATGCCGATATCGTCGATACCTCGAAGACCGAAATGTCTCAGGTGGTCAGTCAAATCTCGAAGGAAAACCTGCCGATGGCGGGACGCAACTGGGCCCAATTCCAGTTCCTGACTCCGAATGTGACCAATGACGGAACCAGCGGCCTGGCTTCCTATCGCGGGATCTCCGGTCTTTACAACAGCAGCAACGTGGACGGGACGAATAATAACCAGGCCTTCTTTTCCGAGCAAAAGGGCCGGACCACGCTGCCTTATGTTTACAGCATGGATTCGATCCAGGAGTACCAGGTAGCATCGAGCAACTATTCGGCGGAACTGGGGCAGGCCGCCGGCGGCGTGATCAACGCAGTCACCAAATCCGGCACGAATGACATTCATGGCGACCTGTTCTACTACTTGCGGTATCCGTCGCTGAACGCCCTTGATCCTTTGCAAAAGTCCAAGGGCATTTACACCCAGCCGATCCATCAGCAGCAGCAGTTCGGCGCGAGCGTGGGCGGGCCGATCATCAGAAATAAGCTTTTCTACTTTCTGACGTATGACGGCTCGCGCAAGGTTAATCCCATTTCCTACACCAGCAGCGGCACCTACCCGCAGGCCTGCTCGCCATTGATTCCCGCCGCCACGTGCGCGGCCGCCAACGCATATGTCTTGAGCAACCTCGGAGCGTTCCCGCGGTTCCAAAGCCAGGATATTGCTTTCGGAAAACTGGACTACAACGTCAACGAGAAAAACCGCGTCAGCGGATCGTTCAACTTCGACAACTTCCGCGCGCCCAATTCCTACATCACGTCGACCACGGCCAACAACTCATCCAATTCGGCAAATGGGAAGGCCGTCTTTCATGAGCGCAACCTGGTTGCCAACTGGAGTTCCACCCTCAATCCGACCACGATTAATAACCTGCGTTTTCAGTGGTCGCGCGATCTGGAAACCACAAGTGCCAACGCCACCGCACCGAGCGTAACGGTGACGAATTTCATCAACTACGGCATGCCAAATGCGTTGCCGCGCCCCGCGTTCCCTGATGAGCACCGGCTTCAATTTACAGATGTTCTCAGCAAGACGTATGGCACGCACACGATGAAGTTCGGCGGCGATCTGAATTTCGTGCACGAGTTGCTGATCAACTTGTTCCAGGGAGGTGGCGTCTACACGTATTCGGGCGCCAACAACTTCAGCAACTGGGTGGCGGACTTAGCTGGAATCAACCTTGGCGATGGGCTCACCGGGCGTCACTTCAGCACGTTCGTGCAGGTAAACGACCCGGTCACAGGAGTGGGCAGAGACGACTTTTACAACAACGACTATGCTCTTTTTGCGGAGGATAGCTGGAAAGCGCGGCCGAATTTGACAGTCACCTACGGCCTCCGGTGGGACATGTCCACGATTCCCCAGCCGCCCAAACCGAATACGGCAACGCCGTTGACCACGCTCTACACTTCCACAATCAATATCCCCAAGCATCAACTCGCGCCCCGGATTGGCATCGCCTGGGAGCTTGCCAAAGGTACCGTGTTGCGCGTGGGCTATGGACTGTTTTACGCGAAGACGTCGAACAGCATGTATTACGCGACCCGCGTTGAGAATGGCGTGATTCAACAGACGTTCAACTGCACCCCTACGACTTGCCCCACGCTGGCCTTCCCGAACCTGATTTTTAAACCGACCGGAGGCGCGCCGGTGGCGCCGTTCAGCGGCGCGCTCTTGCCGGCCGTGACTTCTTTCACGCCGCCTGCCCTTACACAGACCTCGCGAGGGCAGGTTCCGGATTTCGCCAATCCGCGCGCGCATGAAGGCGACGTCTCCTTCGAACGTCAACTGCCCGGCAATATGAGCGTATCCGCCAGCTATGTTGTCAGCCGCGGGATGCGTCTGCCCGCGTTCATCGATCAGAACCTGGCGCCGTCCGCCACAACCCGCACCTACGACATCACCGGCCCCACCGGCTCAACCATTCGCTCCCTCACGGTGCCCTTCTACACTTCGCGCATCGACCCGACAGGCCCGGTGCTGGCCGGGTTCAGCGACGTGAATTCCTGGTACAACAGCATGGTCCTCACGTTCCGGAAGCGGTATTCGCATGGAGTGGAATTCATCGCTAATTACACGCTCGGCTATGCCAACGACGGCGGCGAAATCCAGGGACAGTTCGGAACGTTCAATGGAGGCGGCCAGAATTTTCCCGTCGATCCGAAGAACCGCACGCTCGAATATTCGCGCTCCGATCTGGATCAGCGCAATCGCTTCACCGGCACCGTGGTATGGACCCCGGACTGGGGCAAGAGCATATCCAACCGCGCCACCAAATTCGTCGCCAGCGGCTGGACGTTTTCCACCATCATCTTTGCCGCCTCGGGCCAGCCCTATAGCGGTCAGATCAATGGCGCCAATCCGCCTCCGGGAGGCGTGCTCGGCGGCTTGACCGGCGGGACGAACAATAATTCGGGTACCGCACTGAGCGGCGCTCGCGTCTACGACGAGCGGCGCAATTCCTTCACACAGCCGGCCACCAAGGACGTGGATTTCCGGATTGGCCGGACGTTCAGCCTCAACGAGCGCTGGAAGTTTTCGATCCTCGGGGAGGCATTCAATCTTTTCAATTTCACCAATATCTACCAGGTGAACTACACCGAGTACAACTTCGCCGCCGCCGGCAGCGGTGTTTGTGCCGGCCATACCAACGCCTGCGTCGTGCAGAACACCAGCCCGACCGGGTTCGGCGCCCCGACCTCCACCAACACAAACCTTTCCGGCGCGCGCCAGTTGCAGATCGCCGCCCGCCTGGCATTCTGACTATCGTGGGGCAGGCCTCCGGCCTGCCCTTTATCCTTAAGAGATGGCAGTCCGCAGGCGATCGAGGCACCGCACCTATCCCTTCTTCCGACTTGACACCTGGGACCAATTCCTAAAACTCGTTTCACAACCGCCCTATTCTAATTGGGCATTTCGCGGCGAGCGCGATGAACGCTGGCCGCTCTACAGTTCCCTGTCGCGCTATTTGCAGGCGTTTGGGGTCGATCCGCGCGCTTGGCCCGACCAGGAATCCCGCATTCTGCGGATCTTCAAACGCAAGGCTCACCAGTTTCTGGAAAAACCGCCGGAACCCGACGACGATTTTCAATGGCTGGCCCTGATGCAGCATCACGGCGCGCCGACCCGCCTCATCGATTTCACCTGGTCGCCGTACGTCGCCGCGTTCTTCGCCCTCGAACGAACGCGCACCGATGGCGTCGTCTGGGCGATGAACAAGTCACGCATCGATACCGGTCTCCCGCGCATGGATCCCCGCGTCAGCGGCAGTTTCCGCCGGCATTTCCTGAAAGGCCGGCACCGCTTTATCTGGATGGGCGAGCCGCACACCATGAACAGCCGCCTCATCGCTCAATCCGGCACCTTCGCCGTCCCCGGCGTCCTCGACGTGCCGGTCGAGAACATTCTGAGCGACCAGGACCAATCCAATATCCTGGCGAAGATCATTTTGACGAATCCCGTCCGCGAGATCGCCATGCGCGAGTTGTACCGGATGAACATCACGCACGCCACCTTGTTTCCCGACCTGGACGGGTTGGCGCGCTCGCTGGCTTATGAGCTCGAGTTCCACTGGGCTTACAACCCGCGCACCATGAACTCCTACAACACTGAAAGCTAGGGTCGTCGTTCCGAACGCCGTGCGGATTTGGAGAGCCGCTGAGAGCATCGGCGTTATACTCAAAATTTCATCCCCAGCATGGAAGGTGCCCGCGAAAAACGGCTGTTTCTGATCGTCCTTGCGGCTCTGATTCTTGCCTATGCGAGCGCGCTGTGGCCTGAACTCACCATCACGCGGCTCGACAAAAACGATAACGTTTCGCATTTCACTTTGATCCAGGGAATGGCCGACGCAGTCGAGCAAGGCCGCAATCCCCTGGATTTCTGGAGCCCGGAAACGGTCTTCGGTTATCCGGAGATTCGCGTTTACCAGCCGCTTGCTCACATGATTGTCGTTGCGATTTACTTCGCTTTCGGCAAAGCGGTCTCGCTGATGACGGTCTTCGTCTGGGTGCGCTATTTGTCGCTGATTCTTTTGCCGATCAGCTTCTACGCAGCCGCCCGCCTGATCGGGCTTCCGCGCCTCGAAGCCGCCGCCATTGCCGCCATGGCGCCTCTGATCTCCGCACCAGGTTTGTATGGCCTCGAATGGAGCAGCTACCTCTGGAGAGGCTTCGGCATGTTTCCGCAATTGGTCGCCACGCACTTTTGGCTTCTTACCATTGGTTTCGGTTTTCGGGCGATTCGGAAGGGAGAGCGCTTGGTTTTGACCGGCGCGCTTCTGGGCTTGACCGCGCTGAGCGAACTCGTCTACGGCTATATGGGCGCCCTCACGCTCTGTTTGCTGGCCCTGATCCCCGATCCGGATGTGCGGCGTGGCATCCGGCTGTTGCGCACTGTTCTCATCGGAGCAGTCTCGTTGTTGCTGTCGTTTTTCCAATTGCTTCCGCCGCTATTGGACGGCCCGATCATGAACCGCAGTTTCTTCGAGCCGGATTGGAAATGGAACTCGTGGGGCGCGCCGCAGGTTCTGGCGTGGCTTTTCAAGGGCGATCTGCTGGATTTCGGCCGCCTGCCCGTCCTGTCGCTTCTTGCTTTGGCGGGCACGGCGTTGATTCTCTGGCAGCTTCGAAAGAGCGTGCCCCTCGATCCGACTACCAGGTTCCTGATCTACGGCGGTGCGGTCTGGATTCTGCTGTTCTTCGGCCGGCCGTTCTGGGGGCCGCTCGTGTTGCTCGCCGGCGCGGTGCCGGACATGCCGTTGCACCGTGTCGTCAGCGCTGTGCAGTTATTTCTGATTCTGCTGGCGGCCTCTGGACTGGCAAGCGTGGGCCGGTCTGCCGCCAAGCGTTGGGGGAGCTGGGTCGCTGCCGGTCTCGCAGCGGTGGTGCTGTCCCCGGCTGTAGTGGAGCGCGCGCGGTATTTTTCCGAGAACAATGAAGGCGGCGAGCGGAATCTCGTCGCCTATGCCGGCCAGCAAGACGCCCTGGCAAGCGTGCTGGCCTCCCTGCGTCAGCGAGGCGGTCGGACTTACCCGGGACTTGCTTCGAATTGGGGAAGTCTGTTCCAGGTGGGCGCTGTCCCCATCTTCTTCACCTTGACCGAGAACCAGATACCCACGGTATCGTACCTCGCGCACAGCCTGGCCGTCCCCGGCGACGCGATCGTTGATTTTGATGAGTTGCGGCCCGACCATTACCGGCTTTTTAACGTCCAGTCTTTGCTCGCGCCGGCTACGTACCGGCAATCCGTGCCCAAGTTATTGACTCCCAGGTTGGATGCCGGCCCGTATGCCGTCTTCGACGCTCCCGGCGGCGGTTATTTTGATGTCGTCGATGCGCCGGTAGCCGTTCGCGCCAGCAAGCAAACTGTTTACCACATCAACAAACCCTGGATGCACAGCCAGTGGCCGCAACACAAGGCTCACCTGGTTTTGGATTTCTTCGCTGACGCGCCGCAAGGATTGGCGCACATCACCGCCGATGACCAGCTCCCTCCAATCACATTTCCGGCTACAGAGCCCGGTCGAGTGACCGGTGAACAACAGAACCGCGACATCTATCAGGCGCAGATTAGTGTTGGCCGCGCGAGTTTCGTACTGTTCAAAATGACCTGGCATCCGGACTGGAAGGTATTGGTGGACGGCCGGCCGGTCAAAACGGTGATGCTTTCGCCGGGTTTTGTCGGGGCTCCGGTCTCACCGGGTCTTCATCGCGTCTGGTGCCGGTATGCGCCGGGAAACTGGAAGCTAGAACTGGCAGGGGCGGGCCTGTTTTGTGTGGCCGTGTTGGGCCTATTCGAAAGGCGTGGATTGTTGTCCGCACTCGGAACGAAGCCGCCGCCATCGGCGGCCGAGCCGGCGCCGCCGCACGCGCACACCCTTCCCTCCGGCGCCAAGGTTTCCCGGGCGAACCCTCGTAAGCGCCGCGCTTCGCTGAAGTAGAATTGGGTGCCGGCAGTCTGGCGAACCGCGTTCTTACGGTAACGGATCGCTGCTTTGAATGCTCAGCCGTTTCCGCTGCTGCTGTCTGCGTAACTCATCGAGTTGCTGTTGCAGCGATTGCGCCCGCACGGTCTGGGCTGTCAGGTCCGCTTTTAGTTTGGCGCTTTGCTTCAGCAGGTCGTCGCGCTGCTGGCGAATTTCGGCCTGCCGCCTGCCGGCATCGGCTTGCTCCTTGCTCAATTCGCTCTGCTGTTTGCTGGAGTCGGCCTGCTGCCGGGTCAAATCCGCGTTTTCCTTGCGAAGAGTACCGTTCTGCTGCGTCAGATCGGCAACCTGCCTGGTTAGATCGCTGACTTGCTTCGTCAAGCCGTCGTTCTGCTTCCGGAGAGCCGCGCTCTCGGGCGCCGTTTGCGGTTGCGTTACCGCCGGCGGCGGAACGCTCTGAACTGCCGGGCCCGCATGCGAGCGCGCCTGGTCCGCCCCCACACCCAGCAGAATGCCGGCCAGCAGCCCGGCGGCCATTCCCATCCAGCGGCGCTGCGGTTTCGGATCATCTTCGTGCGTAATCGCAAAGTGCCGGGTATAGTCCGTCTCGTCGTGGGCATTCCCCGGCTCGGACTCGCTTGCGTACGCCGGTTCAACCCCGGTGTCATGCGGCTCGGGAGCCGTGATCGGAGCCTCCACCGGCCAACTCTGATGCCCTGACGCCTGCGGCTCATCCAGCATCTCCGGTTCCCGCCCCTGCGGGGGTTCCGCTTCGTGGGTCAGTTCCATGACGGGCTCTGGTGCGCTGAGCAATGGCGGGGCCGGTTCAGACGTGGACTTGACTGTCGCGGCCGGTGGTTCGACACATTGCGGTTCGGTCGTGGGAGCGTCGTCAGCCGGCAGCGAAACGAGATGGGGGTCGGCTCCCGACACCGTCATGACGACCGCGTCAGGCTCCGTTTCTCTCATCGGCCCCGGCGAAGATTGGGGCGCGCTTGCGGGGACCTGCTGTAACGGTAACGCTTCCACTGCAAATTCGTGATAGCTGTGTTGGGCCTGGATGGTGCCGTCCGGTTCCCGGAAAAAGAACCCGGCCTGCGTCGGTTGCAGTGTCGAAGGCCGCAGCACCAGAGCGACCTGCCATCGCTCGGGGAAGTACCGGTTGTGGATATCCAGGTCGGCTTCGCTGAGCGCGATCTCGCTGCGCGTGTGCGAGTGGTACCAGCCAACCGGGCGCAGGCCCCCCGGGAAAGGCTGCCGCAGGGCATCTCCCAGTTGCACCTGGTCTGCCGGCGACAGCGTGAACGCCGGACCGAACGCGTGTTCGCATTCGATGGGCGCATAGTCCAGGATTTGCACCCGTTGATCGTCCACTTTGCCGAGCAGAATGCCGCCGATTTCGGCGCCGCCTCGCGGCAGTGAAAAAAAAGCATCCACTACGGCCAGCCGAATGTCGTCCAGCGCCTTTCGAGAGAATTCAATGACGAAGGGACATTCGTCGGCGCTCCACGTGGCGAGCGCGCCTTGGTCGGTGTGAGTTTCAGTCATGGATGCGTCCACCTGATTGTTGGACAAACCAGATCCACAGACTACCTGGAATTTGGGCAGTAACCGGAGCCTAACTATAGCGATATGCCCGTCGGGAGGCGCGGCGGTCTCGACTCGGGTTTTGGGCCGTATGGCGCAGGCTTATGCCTTCGCTACTGGGATCCAGCTAGTCCCTGCGCCGTGCTGTTCGGCACATTGCGCGATACCACGCAGCCTGGCGGAAAACGTGGCTGGTGCGAATCGCAGAAGATCGGTGGCTCGCGTTCCCCCACTTATGCGGTTACCCGCGACGACCCGTCTCGGCCGGCGCGCTGGCTGCCAGCCGATTTTCGTCGCCGTCCCCGGTCCGGGCGGTCTCATAAAAAATAATGAGACCATTCGGTGTGAAAGTATTGACTCCAGCCGTATAGTCATGGTTCAATCACCGCAGTTCGAAGCGACGGAACGGCGAGCGGGCCGACGCGTGCCGTTATCCATTGAAGGTAAAGAATTTTCTTGACACAGAGACGACGATCGGGTAGAAATGAGTTTACCGCGTCCGGTTTTCGTCTGCAATTTTGTGTTTGTACCCCGGTGAGCACAGAAGAAGACAAAAACAAAAACTCCATGTGCCACAGGTAGGACTTTCAGTAAGTCCCGGTGGAATGGTTTTGCGACCGCCGGTAAAACGCCTCTCCGCCCGACACGGAGAAGTTCCCAAGGTAGACTGAACGGGTTTCGATTTTTGAGGCTCAGGTTGGAAGAGAACTTCGACCAATTCAACTTTCGCAATTCACAAGGAGAAGGAAATGGCAGCATTTCGTAGATATGTGATTGCGTTGGCTGTGCTCGCGTTATTTGCCGGGCTGGCCAGCGCGCAAACTGCGACGATGACATGTAATCTGAGCAGCTTGAATACCACAATCCGCGCGGAGAGCAGGACGGATCTGGTCAGTGACCTGTTGATCACCTGCACCGGCGGTACAGTGAACACGACGACGAGCACGACGGCCCCCACGGTGAACCTGACGTTGACGATGCCTCAGCCGATCACCAGCCGGATCTTCTCATCGACCACGGGCGCGTCGGAAGCGTTGTTGCTGATTGATGATCCGGGCACGTCTCTCAACACGGCCATCGTAACCGGATACGGGAACAACGCGACGCCGATCCTCTGCACCAATACGTCCGCGGGTTGCAGTTCGTTCCCGAACGTCGTGGGCGGCGTCTCTATCATGAACGCCACCGCGCCGCCGGGACTTGGTCAGACAGCTGGCAACACGAGCGCCCCCAACGTGTACCAGGGTCTCGTGAGCGGCAACTCCGTCACGTTCTTTGGCGTGCCGGTGATTCCGCCGGGATCCAGCGCTGCGCGCACGTTCCGCATCACCAACGTTCGCGTCAACGCCAGCGCCGGAACCACGGGCAGCTTGGTTGGTTCGGTGCAGGTTGTCGGCGGCGCCGCGCCGCTGTTCAGCCTTAACCAAACCCAGGCGACCCTGGCCACCGTCCAGAGCGGTTTGACGGTTAAATCGAGCGGGATCTCGCTCAGCAATTGCTCGGCGCTGAACTATGCGTTTGCGGGCACGGTTTCGTTCTCGGAGAACTTTGCCTCCGCGTTCCGAACGCGCGTGCTGGCCGGCGCGAATGGTAACGTCGGCTCCGGTCAAACGAATGCCATTCTGCAGAACGTCCCCGGAACCTACTTCTCTGAGTCCGGTTACGAAATTAACATTGGCACCAACACCGCGGGTCTGGCGGACTTCGGCACGCGCCTGAAGGCCGTCTTTAACAACATCCCGAGCGGCGTGCGGGTGTTCGTATCGTTCGCGAACGTGACCGGCGCCAACGTCACAGCCGGTACGGCCGGGGCTACCTCCGGAATCTGGAACACGGCGACGGCTGGCACCAACAACACGACGCTGCTGGCGGAATTGATCACCGGTGGTGAGAATGCGGCTGATAGCACGGTCGCGCCTCTCGCGACGGCCTCGGTTTCGAGCGCTACGGCGGGCCCGAGCTCAACGGGTACGACAGGGCTCAGCGGCTTCGCAGTGAATACTGTGGTCCCCTACGTCGAGCTGACCGTAAGTGGCGGCTCTGCGACGGCAGTCTGGGAAATCATCAACACGAACACGGCCGCGAATGAAACGGCTACGTTCAACGTGTGGGCTATCGCGCCGGCTCAACAGCCGACCGGCCAGGCCACCGTCAACGCCAGTTTCGCACCTCTGGCTACCGGCACGATCCCGAGCTTTGTGGATCCCAATGCCGCCAGCCCGCAGAACGCCTTCTCGGTTTCACAGTGCAAGACGATTCTGCTCTTCCCGTACGTCACGTCCGCCAGCGGCTTTGACACGGGTATCGCTATCGCCAACACGTCCACGGACACCTATGGGACGACTGCTCAGAGCGGAACCTGCTCGTTCAACGCTTATGGGCATCTCTCAGCCGGTGGTACTATGCCCACCAACCCGGTGTCGGCGGTTCAATTCAACGCGAATCCTCCGGCAACCGGATTCACCTCAACGGTGGCTTCGGGCGATGTCGCATCGTTCGCGATTAGCCAATTCAGCAGCGCGTTGCCGGGCTTCACCGGCTACATGATTGCTGTTTGCAACTTCCAATATGCACACGGATTCGCGTTCGTAGCCGATTGGACCAGCACCATCCAATCCTCCGCGATGGGTTACCTGGCACTCATCCTGCCGGGCACGACCACTCGCGGTCTGGTCAACCCGTACGGCGGGACCTTCGGCTCGGAAGCGCTGATTCAGTAAACCAGCTTCGCTGGTTCATGATTGAGAGGGGGAGCTTCGGCTCCCCCTTTTTTTTTGGAACCAGTTCTTTTTGCGCTGAGAACTCTTAAGTGATACACTACATATCTCGTTGAATCATTTTAGACCCCATTGTCGGAATTGCGAGGCCTCTTGACCGGATTCAAAAATCTCGCCGTGGCTGCCATCGCGGTTTGCGCTTATTTCGGCCAGTTCGCTGCTGCTCAAACACCCGCGAATCTCTCCGTGGTCTCCGGAAACGGCCAGTTGACTTGCCGGCTGTGCAGTGGCTCGCAGTACCTGCTCTTCGAGCCGATGGTAGTTCTGGTCACCGATGCTCAGGGCCATCCCGTGCCTTCGACGCCGGTCAACTGGGTGGTTGTCGGCGGCACCGCCTTCAATACCTCTTTAAATGCGGCCCAGACGACGACGGCGGCCGATGGGACCACCTCCAACATCCTGAACGTCATCTTCACGACCAGCCGCGTGGCGTACACGGTCGCGGCTTCGCTTCCGAATTCGGCCGCCACTGTAACATTTACTCTTACAGCAGCCGGCAACGAAACCTCCCCGGACTTCGCGACCGCGCAGGTGACTCCCGCCCTCCCGGTAACGGTGACGGGATCGGCCGGCGGTACCGGATCACCGTCGATCAAGGCGACCATTCAGGATCAGACCGGCAAAGCGATCCCGAACATTTCGGTTCGGCTTGTCCCAGCCGCCAACTCGACTTCCAGCGCGACGGTGGCTTGCGCTACCGGGGCCGGCGCCGATTCCGGGTCCGTGCTCACGGATGTCAATGGGACTGCCACGTGCACTCCGGTGCTAGGAGCGTCTCCCGGCACGGCGGCATATTACGTATTGATTGGCGGCGTTCCCACCGCCACGATCAACACCGGTGTTTCAGGGGCGATCGGATATGTGCAGTTCATCAATCCCGTGGTGATTCAGGTTTCTCCAGGGGCGCCCGGCATGATCAAGATGATCAGCGGAAACGGCCAGAGCGCCAATGCCGGGCAGCCGCTGGCGTCCCCGCTGGTGGCGGAAGTCGATAGCAGTGCGGGCAACCCGGTGTCGGGCGCGAACGTGACTTGGAGCGTATCGCCGGCCGGTGCGGCGACTCTTTCCAGCCCCACATCCACCTCGGATGCCAAGGGCCTCGTTTCCAATAACGTGACGCTGTCCGGCACCGCTACCGGCACCGTCCAGATCACCGCCGCCGTGTCCAATTCGGTGCTCGCTGTTTTTTCGGTTTCCGTTAATGCGACTGTCACCGGACTGACAAAAGTATCCGGTGATGCCCAAGCAGCTACGGTCGGGACTGCTTTCGCTCAACCGCTCGTGGTTCAACTCGCGGCCGCCAGCGGCCATGCCCTGTCCGGTATACCGGTTCAATTTTCCATCACCAGCGGCCAGGCGACTTTGAGCGCCAATAGTGTCTTGACCGATAGTAATGGCCTCGCTTCGGTCACAGTGACGGCGGGCAGCGGCGTCGGGTCGATCACGATTCTCGCGTCGAACGGCACTTTTTCGGCTTCGTTTACTCTGACCGCGGTTGCGCCGGGTCCGGCCGTCACGCCCAGCAGCTTCGTGAATGGAGCGGGATTCTTCAATACCGACGCAATCCATGGCGCGCTTGTGCCGTGTGGCATCGGCACTGTGATCGCGCCCGGAGTCGCGGCGAACATTCAGGGCGCCGTTACGGGTCCCATGTTCGGTCCGCTGCCGTATCTGCTGGGGCAGGTCGCGATTGCGTTCAACAGCAGTCTGGCGCCGCTCTACAACGTTTCCAACATCAACGGGCAGCAGCAGGCTGCCTTCCAGGTGCCCTGCGACGTGACCCCGGCCGACAGCGTCCCGGTTACGGTTACGGTCAATGGCAGTTCGAAAACGGTGAACGTGCCCGTTCGCTCTGCCGGTCCCGGTGTCTTCCAGTTCGGCGATTCCGATGGCCTGCAGCGGGCTGTCTTGGTCCGTTCAGATGGATCTTACGCAGGCGTAAACAACCCCGTCCAGCGGGGAGAGACCGTGCGGCTCTATATCACGGGAATGGGCCAGGTGACTCCGGCGATCAAAACCAACCAGGTCCCCGTGGCCGGAACTGATTCGGCCGCGCAGGGAACAGTCGTGGTCGCCATTAACAACTCGGGCATGCGGGTGGTGTCGGCGCGTCGCGCGCCGGGTCTGGTTGGCGTCGATGAGATCACTTTCCAAGTCGATCCGAATACCGCAGTGGGTAACGGCGTTCTCTACGTCGCGGTGTACCCGGTTGACAATCCCGCCGCCTTTGCGGTCAGCAATACCGCCTGGGTTTCTGTCCAGTAAATAGATAAGAGAACCGCCCCCGATCAGGCTCGGTCCGCGGACTTTCGCTTATTATTCGCCTAAAAATCTATATGTTGTATGTTGCGGGATCAGTGTAGATCTGGTTGCGTACAGGTAACCCTCCGCGTATCAGCTAGTTCGTGAAAAAAGCCCTTGCAAACGTGAATCTCCCATGCCACTATTGGTTGTGGCCGAATTCTGGTCTTAATGTGGCTAAAAAGTGGAAAATTGGAGCCAGCAACTGGAGATGGTCGAGCCCCCGCGCGGCATGTATCCCGCCCGGCTCGATGAGAAAGGCCGCGTGAAATTGCCCGCGGCTTTCCAGCAATTCTTTGCCGCCCTCCGCGAAAAGAAATTGTTCGTTACCAGTCTGGATCGCCGCATTGCTCAAATATATCCGATGGCGGTTTGGCGCGAAAACGAAAAATTCTTTGACAGCTACCGGGAAGACCCGCGCATCGCCCGCAACGTGGCCTTCAACGCCGCCGACCTGGGTTCGGAATCGGAGATGGACGCGCAGGGGAGGATCCTGTTCTCGCCCGAATTGCGGCGCGAGTTAGGAATCGAGAGCCAAGCGGTGAAGCTGTTCGCATATCGCGGCCGCATCGAGGTTCTGAGCGAGAAGCTCTACGAAGAACGCAAGCGCGAAGCCGCGCAGACCGCGGCCGACGACGTCTCGAAGCTCGAAGCCGCCGGTTTGAATTGAGGCTTTAAATAGATGACATATGCACTTCTCGGTGATGGCCGGCGAGGCACTCGAGCATCTCGCCGTGCGTCCGGATGGAGTGTATCTCGATGCCACTGCCGGACTGGGCGGCCATACGGCGCTGATTGCGCAGCGGCTGACGACGGGGATCGTGATTGCGAACGATCGCGACCCGGAGTCGCTCGAGAAGGCGCGCGCGAACACGACGGAGTGGGCCGCGCGGATTCGGTTTCATCACGGGCGTTTTGGCTCCCTGCCCGAAGCGGTGAGGCAAGCAGGCTTCGAGAAAGTAGATGGATTACTGGCCGATCTGGGTGTGAGCCGGTACCAGCTTACCGAGCCGCAGCGAGGATTTTCATTTCTGTCGGATGGGCCGCTGGACATGCGGATGGATCAATCCACGGGCATGACCGCGGCCGATCTCGTCAATCAAGCTGCCGAGAAGGCACTCGCCGATCTGATCTTTCAGCTAGGCGAAGAAAGGAGGGCGCGGAAGGTAGCCAGAGCCCTGGTTCGCGCACGGCCCATACGGAGCACGCTACATCTGGCCGATGTGGTGGAGCGGGCCGTGCCGCGGACCGGAAGATTGCACCCGGCGACGAAAACCTTCATGGCGCTGCGCATGGCAGTGAACGAGGAACCCGCGGAGCTGGACCGGCTGCTGGAAATTGGTCCGGAACTGCTGGCTCCGCAAGGTCGCATGGTGGTGATCAGTTTCATGTCATTCGACGACCGCAAGGTCAAGGAAAAATTCCGGGAGCTCGGCAGGCAAGCGCGCGCGAACGTCTTGACCAAGCACCCGCTGCAGCCGGCCGAGGAAGAAATCGAGCGCAATCCGGCTTCGCGCAGCGCGAAGCTGCGCGTACTGGAAAGAATTTAAGGGGACAGGTAAGGGAGACAGCATGGCAACGCTGCCTGCATTATTACGCAGAATTGAGCCGCGAGGGCGCGTGAAGGGCGCCGCGCGGCCGGGGCCCTTGCGGGCGGAACGCGACCCATTCCAACTGCGTCCGCTTCCGTTCGAGGACGTATTCCTTTATTGCAAGAAGATCGACAATTCGCGCCTGGTGCGCGAGGTTGATCCCCAGGCGCGCGGCGCCTGCTGGTCGGCGATCGGCGCCGCCTGTGCGGCCGTGCTTCTGTTAGCCCTCTTGCTGGCGCCGAGCGTGGCCGGCACATTGGCCGGCTATAAGCTCGAATCCTTGCGCGCCGAGGAGCGGCGCCTCGCAACCGAGCAGCGCGTCCTTGATCTGCAGGAGGCGGGACTTCTGCGGCCCGATCGCTTGGAGAAGCTGGCTAAGAGCCAGAACATGGTCAGACCGGCCTCAAGCCAGGTAATGCATCTGGAACCGAAGGCCGAGGCCGCCGTGGCCATGGTGCAGTAGGAGAGCAGGGGCAGAAAAGTCAAAAGTCAAAGGTCAAAAGTCAAGAGTCAAAAGTGATTCGGCGGGCGGCTGCGCCGCCGTTTTTAGAACTGCTGAGCCGGAGGCGAAGCGTACCTGCTTACTTTTGAATTTTGACCTTTGGCTTTTAACTTTTGACTTTTTTCTTTTTATGGCAGAGCGGCGACTGGGCATTCTGGCAGGCCTGATCCTCTTGTGGGGAGGCGCCATCTTTGGCAAGCTTCTCTCCCTCCAGGTGGTGCACCACGAGGCATATCAGCGGCAAGCTCGCTCGCGGCAGGAGTTGCTCGTTGAAATTCCTGCTCCTCGCGGCACGATTTTCGACCGCAACGGGCAGCCGCTCGCGATGAGCGTGCCGGCCGAGTCTGTCCACGTGAATCCGCTGAAGGTCCCGGACCTCGGCCTTGCCTCGGAGATCTTGAGTCTGGTGCTGCACCTGGATCGCGCCGAACTCTACGGCCGGATGCAGAACGCGTATTTGAATCATCGCGGTTTCCTGTGGGTGAAACGCCAGATTACGCCGGAGGAGTCGCAGAACCTGCGAAACCTGGATCTCGATTGGGTGGAGTTCGAAAGCGAGAGCCAGCGCCACTACCCCAAGGGAACGCTGGCGGCGCACCTGCTCGGTTCGGTGGACTTCGAGGAAAAAGGGACAGCCGGAGTCGAGAAGGCTCTCGATCGCGATCTGCGCGGCCAGCCGGGCCAGCTTCGGCTGCTGACTGATGTCAAGCGGCGCGGCATCGATTCGCAGCTCGATTCGGAAGCGCGCGTCGGCACGCCGGTCACCCTGACGATCGACGAGCACCTGCAATTCGTCGCCGAGAGCGAGATCGCGGCACAAGTCGACAAGCTGCACGCGGCGAGCGGCAGCGTGGTGGTGATGAATCCTTATACGGGAGATGTGCTGGCGTTGGCCAGTTACCCCGAATACGATCCGAACCGGGCGCCCAATTCCAGCGAGGGTCCCGCCGCGCGGCAGAACCACGCGGTTTCGGTGCCGTTTGAACCCGGCTCCGTCTTCAAAGTCGTGACCCTGACGGCGGCGCTCGAAACGACGGATCTCCGTCCCGATAGTCCGATCGATTGCCACGGCGGCGTACTGAAACTTCCCGGGCGCGTCATTCACGATTCTCATGCCGGCTTGCACGTAATTCCCATGGCGACGGTACTCGCGAAATCGAGCAATATCGGAGCGGTCGAGGTAGGCAGCCGGGTCGGGCAAGCCAACCTGTTCGAATACGCGCGTCGGTTTGGCTTTGGGCAGAAGACGGGCATCGAGCTGCCCGCCGAATCGAAGGGAAAGCTGAGAAGTCTGCCGCGGTGGGGGACTACATCATGGGCGTCGGTGTCGATCGGGCAGGAGGTTAGCGTTACGACCATTCAACTGGCCCGGGCGGCCTCGGTCTTCGCGAACGGGGGCTTGCTCGTCCGGCCCCGGCTCGTGCTGAAGAAGGGAAATCACGTGCTGCCGCCGGCCGCTCCGGTCCGCATCATCAAACCGGAAACGGCGATTACCATGCGTCAGATGATGGAGGGAGTCGTGATGAAAGGCGGCACGGCTCCGAATGCGCAGCTGGCGGGTTACTCGACCGCGGGGAAGACGGGCTCGGCCCAGATCTTTGACATGGCGACGCACCGCTATTCCCATAATACGTATAACGGGTCGTTCATCGGTTTTGCGCCTTTGACAAATCCAGCTATTGTAGTAGTAGTAACGCTGAACAGGACCCACGGTACGGCTGGTTTTGGAGGTGCGGCGGCCGCGCCGGTCTTTCACGCTGTCGCCACCGAGGCTCTCCGGGTTCTGGACGTTCCCAAAGATCTACCGGAGCCGCCGCCGCCGCTGATTGCCAAGAAGATCGTGGAAGATCTGAGCGTCGGAGACAGCGGTTCTGACCAGCCGAACATCCTTGAGGATGTCGACGATGATGAAGAGAAATCCGGGATCGTCGCCGAGGTGGGTCCGCGCGTGCCGAATTTCCGAGGCAAGACGATGCGCGCGGTGCTGGCTGAAGCGGCGGCTAGAGGTCTGAACATATTGCCCGACGGCAGCGGCGTGGCGCGCATGCAGGTACCGCCGCCGGGCGCGGTTTTGCATCCAGGAGAAAGCATTCGAGTCCAATTCGTAAGATGAAACTCGGCGCGATACTCTCGGGCGTAGGGCTAAAGCAGCCCCTTTCCGCGAGTATTGCCGGAGTGGAGATTGATGGGCTTGAATTTGATTCGCGGCGCGTGGGCCAAGGCTATCTGTTTTTCGCATTTCCCGGCAGCCGGACGGACGGGCGGCGTTTCGCC
>Ga0070734_10000651_pt1 | contig 65590 bp, 56 predicted proteins | sample Coa_R1_8_FD_66444 | JGI IMG/M metagenome (GOLD analysis project Ga0070734, IMG submission 66444) | Surface soil microbial communities from Centralia Pennsylvania, which are recovering from an underground coalmine fire - Coalmine... | ecosystem: Environmental > Terrestrial > Soil > Unclassified ...
CGTCTACTACTGGGACTGGGGCGGGATCCGCACGGTCACCTGTGTCGCGGAGGATTCGTACGGCGACCAGTACCCGGTCACGCAGGACACGTTCGCCGGCTTCGGGCTCGTCAACATGACCTCCGTCGAGGACGACGCGCTCGATCGTTGCTACCAGGAGTCGGGCGGCGACCCGAGCTGCTTCCTCGCCACCTGCTCGCACTACTAGCGCGGCCTTCCGGGTTCGGAATTCCGGAATAGTGCAGCAAGAATCAGCTGCCACCCGCACATTGTTTGGCCCGAAGCGAGGGGGATCCGTCACTGATTGATGGCATGCCCCTTCGTCGCTTCGGAATCGGGTTGGTCCTCCTCGTCCTCGCCAGCTGCGCGCAGTCATCCGTCGACGGCAGCGGGACCGGCGGCGGCGGGGAGGGAGGCACCACCGGCAGCGGCGGCGCGACCGGCTCGGGCGGCAGCTCGAGCTCGGGCGGCGCGACGGCGAGCGGCGGCGCGACGGGCAAGGGTGGAACGACCGGCGCCGGCGGCGCCACCGCCACCGGCGGTTCGACCGGCTCGGGCGGTGCGACGGGATCCGGCGGCGCGACGGGCAAGGGTGGAGCGACCGGCACCGGCGGCGCCACCGCCACCGGTGGCACGACCGGCTCGGGCGGCGCGACCGCCACCGGCGGAGCGACCGGCCAAGGTGGATCGTCGGGCGCGGCGGGCAAGGGCGGGACGAGCGGCACTGGCGGAGCCACAGGCTCGGGTGGCGCGGCGGGCAAGGGCGGAGCGGGCGGGACCACCACCACCGGATCGGGCGGGACCACCGCCACCGGCGGGACCAGCGGGTCGGGCGGAAGCTCCTCGACCTCTTGCACGATCACAGCCACCTCGACGCTCAGCACCGCGATCCCGACGGTGGCCGTCGTGACCTGGTCGACGACGCTGTCCAGCCCGACCAAGGCCGAGATCGACTTCACCCCCAGCGCCGGCGGCACCACCCTGGTGGCGCCGGTCGACCTCACGCAGGCGAGCTACCGCACCCTGCTGCTCGGCATGAAGCCGAGCACCGCCTACACCTACAAGGTCCTGGCCACCAACGCGAGCGGCACCTGCACCAGCAGCAGCTACACCGTCACGACCGGCGCCCTCTCCGGCGCGCCAAAAGTGACGCCGACGATCTCGAACGCCTCGGCGCACGACAAGGGGTTCATCGTGACCAGCACGGGACTGTCGGGCAACAGCACATTCATCATCGATGCCGACGGCACCGTCGTCTGGGCGGCCGCCGGACCCTCGGAGCCGAGCCGCTCGCACATGAGCTGGGACGGCACGCACATGTACATGATGGCGCTCAACGTCCAGAACACGAACGCGGGCAACATCCAGTCGGTGGCCATGGATGGTACCGGCAACACCTCGCTCTCCGGCATGACCACCTCGCACCACGACCTGACGGCCATCCCCGGGGGCTTCGCGACCATGCTCTGGAACAAGTCGGGGACCGACGCCCCTTGCTCGCTGGTGGAGCGCGCCGACTCGGGCGGCACCATCACCACCGTCGTCGCCGACATGGGGACCGTCTACAACTCGTCGACGTTCCACAGCAACGCGGTCCACTACTACGCGACGGACAACACCTACACCGTCGGCGATCGCAACCCCAGCCTCTACGTGAAGTTGAGCCGCAGCGGGCAGCTGATCTGGCAGTTCGGCGGCAGCAACCCCAAGGACCAGAGCAAGTTCTTCACCGGCGTGCCGACCTGGTCGGTCAACCACGGGCATCAGCTGCTCTCCGACGGGACCTTCATCTTCTTCAACAACGGCAGCAACGAGGGGTGGGGCTACACGCTGAACACCAGCAACATGACCGCCACCAAGATCCTCGGGTACACCTCGAGCGGCGCCACCAGCAACGTGCTGGGCGACATCCAGCGCCTGCCGAACGGCAACTACCTGATCACCTTCTCGACCTCCGGCCAGATCCACGAAATCAGCCCCACCGGGACGCTGGTCGCCAAGTTCACCTCGACCTCGTTCGGCTACTCCGAGTTCCGCGAGTCGCTCTACGGGGCGCCGCCTTATTGACATGGGAACCCTGGGAGGGTTCCCAAACCCTCCAGCGATGGGCTCGGGCCGGCGAAGCCGTCCCGAGCCCGACGCGATCGACGCGGCTCCACGGTATTCTCCCGCGCATGCTCGTTCTCGTCACCGGCGCGACCTCGGGGTTCGGCGCCGCCATCGCCCGCCGCTTCGCCCGCGAGGGGCACCGGCTGATCGTCAGTGGCCGCCGTGTCGAACGGCTGGAGGCGCTGGGGCGCGAGCTCGGCGACGCGGTCCGCCTCGCGCTGCCGCTCGACGTGCGTGACCAGGCGGCGATCGCGCGGGCGATCGCCGACCTGCCGTCCGACCTGACGGCCATCGATCTGCTGGTCAACAACGCCGGGCTGGCGCGCGGGCTCGAGCCGGCGCAGCGGGCGTCGCTCGACGACTGGAACGAGATGGTCGACACGAACGTCAAGGGGCTGATGGCGATGACCCGGGCCGTGCTGCCCGGGATGGTGGCGCGCGACCGCGGCCACGTCGTCAACATCGGCTCGACCGCCGGCAGCTGGCCCTACCTGGGCGCGAACGTGTACGGCGCGACCAAGGCCTTCGTCGACCAGTTCTCGCTGAACCTGCGGTGCGACCTGCTGGGCACGAAGGTGCGCGTCACCGTCATCGACCCTGGCATGGTCGCCGGCACCGAGTTCTCGAACATCCGGTTCCACGGCGACGACGCCCGCGCCGCGCAGGTCTACGAGAAGACCGACCCGCTGACCCCCGACGACGTCGCCGAGGCGGTCCACTGGGTCACCACCCTCCCCGCCCGGGTCAACATCAACACCCTGGAGATGATGCCCGTCCGGCAGGCCTACGCGGGCCTGTCGGTGTCACGCACCTGATTTCCTCTGGCGGAGACGCCGCCACTGGTGCTAGGTTTCGCGCTCCGAAAAACCGCGGTCGTGGCGGAACTGGTAGACGCGCCAGATTCAGGTTCTGGTACCGGCAACGGTGTGGAAGTTCAAGTCTTCTCGACCGCACTCCCCTGATTCCCTTTTCCCTCTCCCGACTTGCGGGAGAGGGAAAGGGTGAAGGACAGCGCAGCCGAGCGGGCTCATTTAGTTGAGTCCCCCACCTGATCCCCCACGTGCAGGTGCGTTAGGCGCGGTGGTGGCGACGTCGTTCGCGGGCGCCGTGGCGCGGAGACCGGCGAGCGCGACGACCTGGTCAGCCGCGCGCAGCTTCTCCGCGCGGTCGACGTGGCTGTAGTGCTCGGTCATCTCCTCCGTCACGTGCCCGGTGATGGCGCGCGTGACGATCGCTCCCGCGACCTGGCGGCTGAGGTTGTTGAACGTACGCCTCAGCCCGTGGACGGTGACCCGCTTCGTGATCCCGGCGCGCTTGAGCGCCCGCCGGAGTACGGGACGGATCGCGCCAGGACGGAGCAGCCCGCCCTCGGCGTTCGGGAAGACCCACGCCCCCGCCGACACGACGTTCGGGCGGTGGGCCCGAAGGACCTCCGCCAGCTCCGCCGTGAGCGGCACCGACCGCACGTTCCCCGTCTTCGTCTCCCCCACGATGCCGTGCCACTGAGCGCGCACCACGCGGATGACGGCCGACTCCTCGTCCACGTCCGACCACCGGAGCGCCGTCGCCTCGCCGTAGCGAAGCCCCGTCAGCGCCAATGTGAGCGCCAGCGGGTAGTGCTCTGGTTCGTGGTCGCGGATCTGCGCCATCACCTTCCCCAGCTCCACCGCCGAAAGGACGTTCGGGTCGTCGTCCGGCCGCCGGCGTTTCGGCATGCGCTTGATGCGCGCCGTCGGATCGTGCGGCAGCCGGAACTCAGCTACCGCGTCCGCGAGCACCATCCGCAACATGACCAGAGCGCCGTTCACCGTCGCCGCCGCGAACTTCCCCGCGAGCCTCGCTTGCCATTCGCGCACGTCAGAGTCCATCAAGCGATCGAGAAAGAAATCGCCCAGATGGGGAATGACGAGCGAGTCCAGCACCTCAGCGTACGTCGCCGCCGTCGACGCCTTCAGCGCCGGCAGCCGCGAACGCAGCCACGAGGTCACGTAGGCGGTGAGTCGAGGCACCTCGGCCGCCGCGTGAGCGCCGCGCCGGATCTCGGCGCGCAACTCCGCCTGTAGCTTGAGCGCGTTCTCCACCGTCGCCTCTACGATTCGGTCCACCTCCTTCATCCGGCCAGTTCTGGGGTCCATGGCTCGCAGCCGGATGCGCTTGCGGCCATCTGGAAGGGCTTCTATTCCCGGGTATCGGGTTGGTCTCGGCATGATCATCTCCTGCCGGAGCCACGGAAGCGCCATGGCTCGCGACACTAGCGTCGAGTTCGGAGACAAGGAACAGCCAAGTGCGCCCCCGGCGCCCGGCTGGTCGAAGCCGCCCCGCGGCCACGAGGTTTCGGATTGCGGAGGCCGATCGGTAGCGAAGATAGGTGGCTGCCTCGGCCGTCGTGAGGTAGGGCGAACGGGCGTTCACGACGCGGCCTCGTCGCCGTCGAGCGCAACATCCGCAACATCAGCGTAGTTCCAGGGCGTTTCCTCGGTTTCGGCGTCCGCAACGTCAGGTGCGTGTGGCGGAGGCACATTCGAGCCATTCACGAGTACTTTCGACGTTGTGGCGGATGTGGCGGCCGATGGAGCGAGATACCGCGCGAAGGCATCGGTGAGGTCGTCCAGCAGGTAGCCCTTCGGCGTCGCGTCGCCGACCCGAATCGACTTGGGCTTCACCCGGAATCGCGCGAGCAGGCGCGCGACCAGGCGATCCGTGACCGGGCGGCCGCGGCAAATCTCGGCCCACGGTCGACCCTCGAGCGCGGCGAGCGCCGCAGTGAGCGCCTTCGACGTCAGCCGTTCGGTCCCGCCGTCGGCGAACACGAGCCGCACGTCGGACAAGAGCTGGACCGCGAGGTCTTCGCCGTCCTCCGCCTCGGTGCGAGAGCCAGAGAGGCGCAGGGCCGCCGCCCGCGCTCGGGCCGGCCAGTCTTCCCCCGCGAGATCCGCGATGGCGAGCAGTGCCTCCCAGTTGTCGGTAGCCCGATCGTCGATGTCGGCGATGGGTGCCGGGCGCGCCGTTCTCAACGCTTCGAGGTTGTCAGCCACCCATCGCGCGCATCGTCGCGGGACGCCGGCCAGGCCCTCGCGCTCGCCCCGCCGGAACCGATCCACCGTCTCGGTCCCCGTCTTTCGCCGCATCTCGATGACGATCGACCGATCCATCAGCGTGTCAGGCAGACGCCCGATTGCGGCGATCGCGACCGGAGCGAACACGCGGAACAGCCGGGGCTCGAGATCCTCGCCCGAGCACCGCAGGACGGTCGCCGACTGGCGGTCGTGCCCCGCGTTCAGCACGCCGCGCAGATCCTCGCGTCCCTCGAGAAACGTATCAGCCTCGTCGACCAGCAGCGTCGGCTCGAACGCCTCGATGCCCCGGAACAAGCTGGCGGCGGTGAGGTTCGCCGCGGGGAGCGGCCTGCGCACCAGCGCGCCCAGCAGCTTGAGCATGGTGCTCTTCCCACACCGCTTCGTCGGCGAAAGGATCGCCAGCCTCGGAGTGATCTGAGCGGCGTCAACCGCGTGGGTGTGCAGAATCCAGAGGGCGACGGCGACCGCAGCCTCGGGCGACAGCACGACGAAACACCGGACAACTTCCTCGAGCTCGTTGAGGAGGTCTGGACCGTAGACAGGAGTGGCCCAGGGATCGACAGCGGGGAACAGCACCGCCGCCCCCGCGTTGTCGCCGATCGCAACCCGCTGGTGCGCGTTGATCGTCGAGTCCACCAGCCTGGCCGGGCTCTCGATTCCGATCGTCTTCAGCACCTGGATCGCACGCTCGCGCAGCAAGGTCGCGCGGACTGAATCCAAAGGGACGGCCTGAGTGCCCAGGGCTCTAAGTGCGACCTCAAGCTGATCGGACGGCGGATGGACGACCAGTGAGGCGATCCCGGTCGCGGCCAGGATCGCGTCGACAGAGGCGGCGTCCTGGACCGCAGCGCCCGTCACCGCTCCCCTCCTGATGCCGGAACGGCAGAAGGCTCGGGCGCGACCGCGAGGAATCGGTCCAGATCGTCCCGGCTGACCAGCCGTCGCCGCCCAGGCCGTATTGATCGCAACCGCCCACTCGCGATCCAGTACCGGACGCTGGCAACGGGCGCCCGACATTCGCGCGCAACTTCATCGAGGAGCAGATATTCGCGGCGATTCTCTGACATGGCGTTCAACCTCCCGATGCTCGTCACTGTTACCAGCGCACGCGTGACGTTGCTGGAAACGGGTCATTTGCGATCCGCATACCCATCCGCGAACCCATCCGTTGGGGGATCCGCTTTGATCCGGATCGGGGCTCGTCACCGACGGACAGTCGCCCGTTCTGCAGGGATCCACCCCCGGATCGCTGTCCTCGGACTGGTCGGCCTTCCCACCTGCCGACGAACCTCCAGCAGCCGGGCCAGCGGCGACTCAGAGCGCCCGGATCCCGGGCGACTTCATCGAGCAGCGGAACCTGCCGGTGACTCGCTGGCATGGCGTGCAACCTCCCGTTGCTCACCACCGCTACCAGAGCCCGCGTACGATTGCTGAAAACGGGCCTCTACCCGTCTCTTGACCCCGTCTCCTACCCCGTCACTTTGCCCGTCTGCTGAGACACAACGTTCCCGATTCTCCGATTGAGATCGCGAAGATAGATTGGTCCGCTAACCCGTCTATCCCCAGACGGCTGTCGGCGGACGGATTTCAGACCGCGACATCGGCTGTTCAGCTCCCGGGATGCCCGCTACGCGTGGCCGCTGTGTCGAAAAAGCGCGATAGGGCCACCCGGCGAGCGCGGAAAAAGCGCCAACGGGCCGAACGCCGCCTTAAGAGCGGCCGACGACGGCCAGACGACACTAGGCGTAGAAGACGTTTCGGTCCAGGCGATCCGGTTGTCTCCGGTTCTGTCCCCGGTCTCGCGCGAGACGGGGGCCAAAGCGGCTCGCCATTCGTGCTGAGGTTTCGGTGAGTTAGCTACACTCCGACGGGATCGGGTGGCTCAGCCAGAGGGAGATGGCGGACCCCCTACGCTGCCGGTGAGCGGAAGCGAACGGTCCGCGCAATCCCGTTAGGACTCGATTGGCCTCCGCTCACCCTTCTCAGGAAGGTCGACGGCCCTCCTCCCCCTAGTACGACCATGAAGAAAGCCCTGGTTCTGTCGGTCGTAGTTGCCCTCGGCTCCTACGGCTGCGCCGCACCGGAATCGAATGTTGACGCCGGGGGCACCGGCGGCGCTGTCGCGACCGGCGGCACGGGCGGTCCATCGGGAACCGGGGGATCGGCCGACAGAGGCGGAACGACCGGAACAGGCGGCGCGCTCGGGAGCGGCGGAACGATCGGCAGCGGTGGTGTGACCGGGAGCGGCGGAACGATCGGCAGCGGTGGTGTGACCGGGAGCGGCGGAACGATCGGCAGCGGTGGCGCGACGGGAAGCGGCGGTGCGGTCGCCACCGGTGGGACGACTGGAAGCGGGGGAGTTGCGGCTACCGGAGGTATCACGGGGAGCGGCGGCACGACGGGCGGCGGCGGGACGACTGGAAGCGGGGGAGTTGCCGGCGCTGCGGGCAATCGAGGCTCCGGTGGGAAGGCCGGAAGCGGCGGCGGGACCGGCGCAGGAGGAACTACCGGAACAGGCGGGGCAACGGGAACGGGCGGGACGACCACATCTCCTTGCAGCGTCGTGCCGGTCACGCCAGGCGCATCGCCGCAGGCGCAGAAGCTGCTTTGCTACCTCTATAGCCAGTATGGAAATCACGTTTTGTCGGGACAGCAGGAAGCCAACTGGAACGCCAACCCCACTGACATTAGTTGGTACAACAGCAATATCGGGAAGTACCCGGCGATTGATGGGAGCGATTTCCTTTACACCAATGGTGCTTCTTGCTCGTCGGTTACTGCTTCTACGACGCGTGCCATCGCGTACTGGAACGCGGGCGGGTTGACCATGTTCCGCTATCACGTCGGCGAACCTGTGGCCGGCTCCACATGCGCGCAGGATTGCTACATGGGCGCAAATTGTGCAGAACCCACCACGACAGCAGCAAGTAGCTTGTTCACCAACGTGATCACGGCGGGAACAGCAGAGAACACTGCCTGGAACAACAGGCTCGACTACGTGGCAGTTCAGATCGGCGCCATGAAGTCCGCCAATGTCCCGATACTCCTGGCGCTATTTCACGAAACGCAATCCAACGGATGGTTCTGGTGGGCCCAAGGCACAGCCGCGCAATTCGTAGCCCTATACAAATACACGTTCAACTATCTCACCGTCACCAAGGGCCTCAACAATATAATTTGGCTCATGCCTTACAGCGGCTCTCCGACCGGCTCCTTTTATCCAGGCGCGAGCGTGGTCGATATTGCAGGTGGAGACACCTATGCAACCAATCAACCGTTTTCCAGTCTCTACAGCAGCGTCAAAGGCATCGCAGGCAGCACGATGCCCCTCGCGCTACACGAGACTGGACTCATTCCCACTCCCAGCGCAATGTTCCCCTCCGCGGCGCCGTGGATACTGTTCAATATCTGGGCCGGGTATGAGACGTCGAACAACACCGTGGCCAATATCAAGAGCGTCTACTCTGACTCACACCTCATCACGCGGGACCTGATTCCGAATCTAAAATAGCATTCGGCCCGTCGTTCCATCCTTCGGGATGTCATGTCCAAGCCTGCTAAGCCCGCAAGCATAGTCTTGGCCGCTGGCGTGATCGCACTGTCGGCGCTTCTTGTCGTGTTCGCCTCGCGCGAGAAGCGATCGGTGCCTCCGCCGATTGAGACACAAGAGCCGATCATGGCGGCTACGCCGCCTGCCCCCAGTGAGCCTGCCGCGAAGCCCCTGCCACCCCTGCCGACTGCTGTGGCGACCAGGCCCCGATCGGGCATTGGAACGACGCCAGATGCTGATAAACCCCTCGACGAGACATCGCTGATGACCAAGCTGCATGACCTGGCCGCGTCGGATCCGTCCCTGTCGCTGAAAGTGGCGAAGGAAGCACTCGAGCGCTTTCCAGACAGCCCCAACGCCCCTGAATTCAACTGGAACCTCGTTAAGGCCCTGTTCAACATGGGCCGCACGGAAGAGGCGAAAGACGAAGCTCGGGTGATGGTCGCGAAGTATCCGGGCAACTACTTCGCTGCTGACGTCGACCATCACCTGCTGAACCATCCGCCGAACCCCGCGGACATTCCTAACCCATGAATGTTCGACCTGGCGGCACCCTGCGGCGTGAGCTGCTCGAGCACATGGTGGTGCTCGGCGAGCGTCACCGCCTCCATTTGGTCCGCCAGCACGCCCGTTACTACAGCGATGATGGTCCGCCCGATCCCCGTTCCCGCCATGCGTGATACCGATTGCGAGGAAGGACCCAGGCGCCCGTCCCCCTTATGGAGGTGAAGGGTTCCGGGCGGTCACCAGAGATCGCGTCTCTGCTGGCACCCGTCGTCGTCTCTGGAAGTCGCCTGCCATGAGGGATGCGATATTGAAGAATACAATCAGGTGGAGTCGCTGCAGCCAGTATCGAAAATCCCGCGCTGGCGCGTGGCTTCTCCTTGTCACAGCAAGGGCCAACGACTCTAGCGACAAGGTTCTTTCTGAGCAGAGAGAGGTCGGCCGCCCCGGCCGGCCTGTTCGTATCGCGGAGCCATGTTCTTGTGGGGGCACTCTCCTCAGGCGGTCACGTCCCTCGTTACGTCTCTGCGCAGTCTTCGCTGGCCTCACGGTCTTGCTCGGCTCGATCGCCCAGGCGGCGCAGACAATCACGATCAGCAGCACGGGAACAGGCAGCATGTACGAGGGTGTTGGCGCCGTGAGCGGGGGAGGAGGCACCTCCGTGCTCCTCCACGACTACGTCGAACCCCAGCGTTCCCAAATTCTCGACTACCTGTTCAAACCGAACTACGGCGCCGGGATTCAAGAGCTCTACGTCGAGATCGGCGGCGACGGTAACTCGACCCAGGGCTCTGAGCCGAGCCACGAGCACACGCGCACCGATCGAAACTTCAATCGGGGCTACGAGTGGTGGCTGATGGAACAAGCGAAGTTGCGCAATCCGAGTATTCAGCTCGATGTAACCGCATGGTCTGCGCCCGCGTGGGTCGGTGGCGGCAACTTCTTTTCGCAAGGCACGACGACGTACCTTGCGGACTACATCGCGGGAGCGAAATCAGCCCACGGCCTGGACCTGAATTACGTGGGCTGCCGAAACGAGAAGGGCATCGATGAGAGCTTCTTGACGACGTTCCGCACGACTCTGAATACCGCCGGGTTGACGGCGGTCGGCATCCATGGTTTCGACAACTGGAACTATGCCACGGGCTCCGGCTCGCCGTGGAACTGGGTTCCCGACCTGACCACGAACGCGACGCTCGCAAAGGCCGTGTACGCGGTCGGCGAGCACACGACCTGGGGCTCGGGCGCGCCCCCTGCAAACATCGAGGCTGCCGCCAAGCAGGCCGGGAAGCCGATCTGGGACACCGAGGAGCACGTCTATGAGCACGGCTTTCAGTGCGAAATGGACGTCACGCGAGCGTATCTTCAGAACTACGTTCAGAGCGGAATCACGAAGACCATCTACTGGTACCTCATCAGCGCGCTCTATCCAGTGGAGTCCTACTACGACATCACGGTGGGTGTCGCGAGCACTCCATGGAGCGGGGCGTACACCATCAACCCCGCACTCTGGGCTTACGCGCACATCACTCAGTTCGCGCAGCCGGGCTGGCACTTCGTGGACAATGCGTCCGGGACCCTGAGCGGCGGCGGGGACTACGCGACTTTGCTTTCGCCCAGCAAGGCAGATTTCAGCGTCGTCGCCGACACTTACGGCGCGACAGCGACCCAGCAGGTGACATTCACGCTGTCCGGCTTCTCGGCCGCGTCGGTCAACGTCTGGCGGAGCGACGCCGCAGCGCAATTCCAGAAGCAAGCTGCGGTTCCAGTGTCGAACGGGTCCTTCACGCTCAGCATGGAGCAGAACGCGATCTACTCGATCACGACGACGTCGGGCCAGACCAAGGGCTCGGCCCCCGCGGCGCCGGCGCCGAGCGCCTTTCCGTTCCCCTACTACGAGAACTACGATCACTACGGAGATTTCGTGTCGGTCGGATATCGTCCGTATTACCACGCAGACATCGCCGCCACGTTTGAGCTCGCCCAGCGCCCGGACGGAACGGGACAGTGCCTGAAGCAGGTGGTCGCCCAGCCTGCGCAGAGCTGGGCGCCGGAGCCTGCGGGGCCCTACACCATCGTTGGCGACGGCGGCTGGAAAGACTACGAAGTGAGTGTCGACGCCTCGATCGAGACCACCGGGTGGGCCTCGCTCATGGGTCGAGTAAGTGGCGTCGGCACCGGTTATGGCACCGGCTTCAAGGCGTACTACCTGACTCTGGATACGACGGGAGCTTGGGGCTTCTATGTCGGCAACGGAGCGAACTCTGCCAATACGGCAGAAACCTCGACGACTCTTGCCTCCGGGAAGGCCACGCTGACCGGCGGATCGTGGCACAACATGAAGCTCGTGTTCTCGGGAACATCAATCAAGGGCCTGATCGACCGAACGCAGGTGTTCTCACTCTCCGACGGAACATACAAATCTGGGCAGGTCGGGCTCGGCACGCAGAGCCAGTCCGGGAAGTACACGATTGCCGACTTCGACAATCTCATCGTCAATACGGTAAACGGCGCGGCACCATCCCCGACGACATTCGTGCAGGACGGTCAGAATGGTGGCAGTAGCGGCGCCGCGGGCGCGAACGGCGGAAGCGGGGGCAACGCTGGATCCTCCGGCGGCTCTGGCGGAGCTGCCGGTTCGACAGGAGGTGGTGGCGCAACCGGGGGGAAGGTTGGATCAGCCGGCGGAGCCGCCGGCGGGTCCGCCGGCGGCTCTGCTGGAATTGCCGGTTCAACAGGAGGTAGCGGCGCAGGCGGGACGGCTGCCGGGGCAGCCGGCTTTGGTGGTTCGAGCACCGGCGGCAGTTCGGCGGGATCGAGCGGCGGGACATCGCAGTCAGGAAGCGGCGGAACCGCTTCCGGCGGAATGGGCGGCAGCTCCACAACGGGCGGGCAAGGTGCCTCCATGACCACCTCGAGCGGCGCGGCGGGATGTTCGTGTGGCATTGTCGAAGATGCCTACGGCGACTCACTGACGGCGGTCGGGCTCCTCTCGGTCTTGGGCCTGGCCATGAGGCGGCGACGCAAACCCAGGCGGAATGCACCAAGCACGCCTGCTGGCTGAAGGTCCGCGCGGACAGGACGTTCCGTCTACACCTCGCCTTCATCGGTCCCCGGTCACGGTGTGGTAAGGCTGAAGGTGACCAGCGGTCCGTGACCATCGGTCCACGCCGAAGACGTTGATCGAGGAGATCAAGGAGTTGTGCGCGCTGGTGACCAGCCTCGGGATCGACGGCCTCATGGTGTCGCCCGGCTACCAATACGAATCGGCGACGGAGAACATCTTCCTGACCCGCGGCGAGGTCCAGAAGCAGTTCGAGCGCGTCCCGGAGCTCGCCAACAGGTATCCGCTCGGCTCCACGCCGATGTACCTCGAATGTGTGGCCGGCAAGCGCGACTACAACAGCACGCCCTGGAGCACGGTTATCTTCACCCCCAAGGTATGGAAGGCCCCCTGCTCCTCATCGGCGAGTCGTACATCCCGAGCTGCGACAACTTCTAGAACAGAGACCGACTCGGACTACCTGGGAGTCACGCCAGGACCGGCGCTGCGGCGACTTCGCAATGAGCTGCGGCTTCTGCGACTTCGTCGCGCCCAGATCAATTTCGCAGGTATTGACCGAGGCCAATGCTCTGCGACTTGATCGCACCGGCCACGAAGCCGGCGACCTTGATGGCCCCAGCGGCGTTCGTGTGCGTCGCGTCGGTGCCCAGGGCGTGGTACTGCTGCCAGCCGTTGGGACCGAGCTGGTTGTACCAGGTCGTGGTGATCGACGTGAGGTCGATGTACGGGACGTTCTGCGCCTTGGCCACCGCCTGCATGTCCGCCGAGTGAAGGCCCGACTGGCCGGTGAGCGTGCCACCGCTGTAGGTCGCACGGGCGGGCGGCGACACCAGGACGGGCGTCGTTCCCTTCGCCTTGGCGTCCTCGACCATCCGCGTGATGTTGGCCTGGAAGGTCGCCGAAGAGGTGGTCTTGTCATTGTGACCGAATTGAATGAGCACCCAGTCGCCGTTGGTCATCGCGCTCTTCACCGCACCCCATTCGGCGCTATTGGCGAGGAAGCTCACGGAGCTTTCTCCGCTATCAGCGTAGTTGGCGATGCCGACCGGCGGCGCGAAGAACTGCGGGAGCGCTTCGCCCCAACCGGCGTAGTCGGTGTCGGTCTGATCGCAGGCCGTTGAGTCGCTGGCGATGTAGACCATCACCGGCTTGGTCGTGGCATTCACCGGCGCGTATCCGATCGCCGACACCTCGGGCGGATCGGCTTTCGGCCCGGAGAAGAAGAGATCGAGGCCCGGGTACCCCGCGGCGGTGTTCTCCGTGGGCTGCCCCTCGCGGGCTCGGACGTTCACCACGAATGCATAAGTCACCGATTGGCCCGCCGAGGTGCTCGTCGGCGAGAGAAGGACGCGGTTCGTTTCGGCGTTGATCTGCGTGCTGCCGGCCGCGGCTCCTCCTAGAGTGACGGTGACCGCGTAGTTACCGGCCTCCATCGTGGCTTGAGGCGTCGGCGTCATCGAGGTGTTGTACATGCTGCCGCCGAAGAGACACTCGACGCAGACTGGACCATCGCCCCCGCCCGGACAGACCTTCGTTCCGACCGGTGACGTCGTCTGTGCCACCGACATGCAGACGGCGCTGCTCTGGGGGGTCGGCGTCGGATAGCCAGTCGGAATACTGCCGGCACCGCCGGTTCCCCCTGTCGCGGGATTGCCACCGGCGCCACCGTGGCCACCCATGGCTCCGCTGCCGCCCGTTCCACTGTGGCCTGCCATGTCGCCGCCGGCGCCCGTCCCGGTGGTGCCGCCGCTCCCGTTCCCACCGGCTTCGCCGGCTCCCGTAACGCCTCCCGCGCCGGTGCCCGTCGAGCCACCAGCCGCACCGCCGGTGGCAATCGTCCCGCCGGTGCCGGTCACACCGCCCATGCCACTCGCGTCACCCCCGCCTCCGGTGGTTCCGCCGCTGGCCGTCGGCGACCCGCCCGAGCCGCCGCCTGTTGAACTGGCGCCGCCTGAGCCGTTCGTTCCGCCCGAACCGTGAGGCTCGGAGCCCGCGTCCGTACCCGTCGCGCCCGCGCCGCAACCAGCGAGGGCCAGCGGCAGCAGGAGAACGATTCTCAGAGTGGTGAGATGACGCGGCAGTCGAATCTTCATCTGTTCTCTCCGATTGGCGAGCCCCGCCGTTGCCGTCTTAAAGGGTGCCGCCGGCCCGGACTGAGAACGAAAAGATGGATTGCGAGGAGATCGCGATATTCGCTGCGCGGATGCAACACCTTCTCGGGTGCGAGCCCTGAAAGCAGCGAGGCGGTCGTCGTTCACCTCGTGCGCGAAGGCGCCTTGTATCAACTCGGGTGGCGCGGACCCTTGCTTGGACGCAAGTGCCTCGTGCGCCGCACTCTTCCCCCAGGAGGACAACCATGAAGACAACTCGCGCTTCGATCCTGCTCTGCAGTCTTGCCTCCCTCTTGCTCGCCTGTGCCGACGGAACTGGGGGCGCATCCGGCAGCGGCGGATCGAGCACGACCGGCTCCGGGGGCACGGCGAGCGGGACCGGTGGCGCGACCGGCACGGGCGGTGGGATCGGGTCCGGCGGCACGACCGGAACCGGCGGCGCGCTCGCGACGGGCGGTGCAATCGGGTCGGGCGGCTCGATCGGGTCGGGCGGCGCCATCGGCACCGGCGGGGCCAAGGGCGGTACGACCGGCTCCGGCGGCAGCGCGGCGACGGGCGGCGCGACGGGATCGGGGGGATCGGCGGCGGGCGCGGGAGGGACGGCGGCGACGGGCGGCAGCTCGGGCAGCGGCGGCACCAAAGGGACCGGGGGCGCAGGCACGGGAGGAGCCGCGGGCGCGCCGGCCGCGGGTGGGACGACAGGCGCCGGCGGCACGCCAGCGACGGGCGGCGCCGGTGGCACGGCCGGACCGTTTCCGTTCAACCCGCCGTACATGCTCGGCGCTGACATCAGCTGGACGCTGGAACAGGAGGCGAGAGGGTCGACCTATTCCGACGGCGGTAAGGTGCTCCCCATCGAAGAGATCCTTGCGAACAATGGCTTCAACTACATCCGCATTCGCACGTTCGTAAACCCGAGCGCGCCCGGCGGTTACAGCGCGGCCGGTTTCTGCGACATCGCACACACCGTCACCTTGGCGAAGCGCGTGAAGGCCTGCGGGATGGGGATCCTTCTGGACTTTCACATGAGCGACACGTGGGCCTCCATCGGCGAGCAGCACGTGCCGAGCGCATGGGCCGGGATGTCGCCCTCCGCGATGCAGACGGCGGCGCACGACTACGTGAAATCGTCGCTCGCGCAGATGGTCGCCGCCGGCGTCAAGCCCGACATGGTCCAGATCGGGAACGAGATCAACTCAGCGATGTCGGGCGTGTCCATCAGCAACTGGGCCAATTTCTCGGGGCTGGTGAACGCCGGAATCAAAGCCGTGCGCGAGACGGATCCGAAGATCATCGTCATCGCGCAGCACGGCAGGCCACGTCCGGACGGCAACTTCGAACCCTGGGTCGACAAGTTCCTCGCAGGAAGCCCCCCGATCGACGAGGACGGCATTTGCGGGTCGACATATGGCACGACCAACAACGGCGCCGACTGGACCATGGAGTTCAGCTACGTGATCAACAAGTACAACAAGCCCGTCTGGAGCTGTGAGTACACGGACGACCACCGGGCGCTCATAAACGGTGTCATGCGGGCGATGCCGAAAGGAATGGGGCGGGGCACGTTCATCTGGGAGCCGACGCAGTACGGACAGCCGCTCTTCGACACCAGCGGCAGTAAGTTCGTCACCAACGCGAGGATGGCAGAGTATCCGAAGCTTGCGAAATCCTATGGGCTGCCGATTCCCTCTGGAACGTGCCGTTAGCTCCGAACGGGTCGCCGGCCAATGGTCCGCGTCTGGGCGCGCGCCATTGCCGCGAATGCGGGAAGGTCTTGCACCAGCCCGCCCTTGTTCGGGGTGATGGCTCGATACCTCCGACGTCGCACCACGCCGAACGTTGATCAATCTGGCCCGCGTACGCTGACCAGACTGGCGGTCTGGTCAGCGGCTTGCCTGACGCTGGGCGCGCTTGGGTTCATCGGTTGTTCATCGCAGGCGGGCGGGAACGGAAGCCCGGATCCTGGGAAGCAGACCGGCGGACCAACGGGCGGGGCGACTGGCGGCGCTCCGGGAGCCGGCACGGGCGGGAGCGGCCCATCCGGAGGCGGCACCGGAGGGACGGCCGGCGCGACAGGCAAGGGCGGAGACAACGGAAACCCCGGCTCAGGCGGGGTCGCCGGGACCTCTGGTGGTGCCGGCGGTGGTACCGGTGGGACGGCCGGTGCGACAGGCAAGGGCGGAGACAGCGGGCACCCCGGCTCGGGCGGGGTGGCCGGGACCTCTGGTGGTGCCGGCGGTGGTGCCGGTGGAATAGCGGGGAATGGCGGCCAGCCGGGCGCCGGCGGGAGCAGCGCCGGCGGCGGCTCCGGGGCCGGTGGAACCGCAGGCAATGATGCATGCCCTGGAGCTACCTACGACCCTACTTCGCCCCCCAAGGCACTGATGCTGACCGGCGACCTTGGTGCGCACGACCCCGCGGCTTATGTGGTGGGGAAGACCGTCTATCTCGCCGCGACTGGCATCGTCACCAAGTCGTCCACGAACCTCACCACCTGGATGTCGTGGCCGGCGGGCGGCGGTACGCACGCGGGCGCATGGGCACCGGACATTTCGAATTTCGGCGGCCTGTTCCACCTCTACTACGCCGTGTCCTCGTTCGGCAGCAACAAGTCGTGCATCGGCCAGGAGACGCGTGCAGCGCTGGACAGTGGCAGTTGGGCCGACAAGGGCAACGTCCTCTGCTCGAACATGGGCACGACCAAGGACGACTGGAACGCAATCGATCCCAATATCATCGTCGATGACGATGGCGTGCCCTGGATGGATTTCGGCAGCTTCTGGAGCGGGATCAAGATCGTCAAGCTGAATACCGACGGCACCCAAGCGGATATGGTGGTGCACGACCTGGCGAGCGGCCCGAGCGGCGGCGCGGTGGAAGGCCCGTTCATCTTCAAACGCTGCGGCTTCTATTATCTGTTTGTGTCGTTCGGTTCCTGCTGTTCCGCTCCGTACAACTACACCATCAGGGTCGGACGCTCGGCGACGGTGATGGGGCCGTACGCGGACAAGGACGGTGTCGCGATGATGAAAGGCGGCGGCACGCTGCTGGTTCAGGGAAACTCCAGCTGGAGCGCCCCTGGACACAACGCGGTCATCGTCTATGACAACCGCACCTACAACGTTTATCACGCGCTCGCCGCCCCTTCTGGACAGAACGGTGCGGCCACACTGCGTATCGCCGAAATCGCGTGGGACGCGAACGGCTGGCCAGTATCGGGCGGACCGTAGCGCGGACGACCGCGGGACGACCACGACCCCGGCGGGGAGACTGGACGACCTCGTTTCAGCCACGTCACTCAGCACGTTCAGCACAGGCACGCTCCACCGCGATGGCGGCAACAGATCTCCGCGCTCCGCCCCTCTTCCCTCGAGAAATGCTCAAACGTGCAAAGCTGATCCTCGGTGCCACCTTGGTTTTGGCGTGCGCCAATGGCGCCGGTGGTGGCGGAAGCGACGGATCGACCTCCGGAGGCGGCGGCAACAGCGCCCTGGGGGGAACGCGGGGGAACGGCGGTAACGCAATGGGCGGAAGCAAAGGAGCCGGTGGCGGCACCGGCGCCGGAGGATTGTCGACCGGCGGCGCCGGCGGGACGACCACCGACGCGCCGGGGGGCGCGGGCGGTGCGTCGGCGACTGCCGGCGCCGCCGGAGCGACAGCCACCGGCGGCGCTGCCGGCGCGCTGTCGACTGGCGGCTCGGGAGCGGGCACGGGCGGTGCAGTGGGCGGTTCTTCGGAATCGGGGGGAGTGGGCGGTGCGGCTGGCGGTGGCGGTCTCGGCGGAATGGCCGGCAAGGGCAGCACGACGGGGGCGGGTGGCATGGCTGGAAAGAGCGGCGCGGCCGGTCGGGGCGGCTCAGGCGGCGCGGCCGGAGGCGGCGCCGCGGGAGCGAGCGGAAGTGTCGGCACAACGCCGCCGATGGGCTGGAACTCTTGGAACACGTTCCAGTGCAACCTGAGCGAGACGCTCATCAAGCAGATCGCGGACACATTCGTGTCGAGCGGAATGCAGACCGCCGGCTACGAGTATGTGAACCTCGACGACTGCTGGATGAGCGGGCGCGATTCGAGTGGGAAGCTCCAGTGGAATACCAGTAAGTTTCCGTCCGGGATCCCCGCACTGGCCACCTACGTCCACGGCAAGGGGCTCAAGCTCGGTATCTACGAGGTTCCGAACACCACGACCTGCGTAGGCCTCTACGGCGGAATCAGCTCCTCGGTCGCCGTTGGCAGCGGAGGCCACGAGACGACTGACGCGCAAACGTTCGCTTCTTGGGGTGTCGACTACCTCAAATACGACAAGTGCACGGGTCCGCTCAGCGGGTTCTCCGTGATGGAGAGCGCCTTGAAGGCGACCGGCCGCCCCATCTTCTACAGCATCAATCCCGGCGACGGGACCGGGTGCCCGCCGAGCACGTGCTCGATCAACCTGCCGACGATCGCCAACATGTGGCGCATCGGGTTCGACATCAACGCGAGCTGGTCGTCGATGATCGGCCTCATCGACCAGGACCAGAACCTCTATTCTTATGCGGCTCCCGGACACTGGAACGATCCCGATATGCTCGAGGTAGGCAACAGCGGACTCTCCGACACCGAGAGCCGCACGCACTTCAGCATGTGGGCGATCCTGGCCGCGCCGCTCATAACCGGCAACGATCTCCGGAGCATGACCGCGACCACGAAGGCGACCCTCACGAACGCCGAAGTCATCGCCGTCGATCAGGACCCGCTCGGCAACCAAGGGCGGCTGGTCGCCACGCCGGGGACGAACCTGCAGGTGTGGTCCAAGACGCTCACCGGTACAAACACACGTGCCGTCGCCCTCCTGAACCGCGGCACGGCGGCCGCGGCGATTACGGTTCAGTGGAGCGCTCTCGGCATCCCCGTCGGCGGGGCCACGGTTCGCGACCTCTGGGCTCATACCGACCTCGGGTCGTTCAGCGGCTCCTACACGGCCTCATCGGTCCCCGGTCACGGCGTGGTGATGCTCAGGGTGACCAGCGGTTCCTGACCCGCGCGGTGGCTTCGAAGTTCCAATGGGATTCGGCGGAGGAGTCGAGCAGCGCCATCAGCTTCTTGCGGGCCCGATGGATGCGCGCTCGGACCGCAGCGAGCCGGACCGAGTGCATCTCGGCGATCTCTTCCGCGGTGTAGCCCTCGATCTCGAACAACACGAACGTGGCACGCAATCGATCGCTCAGCTTGGAAAGGATGCGCTCCAGCTTGCGCTGGCGCTCGCGGATCTCGAGCGCCATGAGCGGAGTGGGCGTCGCTGCTCGCATCTCCGACATCTCCGACGAGGACGCGCCGCCTCGCCGGAAGATGTGCTTGACCCACACCAGCCGTCGGTAGTCCCGGACCTGATGGGCGGTGATCCGATACAGCCAGCCGACGAGGTTGCGTCCGTCAAAGTCCGGAAGGCGTCGGTAGACGACAACGAAGACCTCTTGGATGAGATCATCCTGATCTGCCGCCGGTCCACCGAGAGCCCGGATCCAACGCGCCACCTCGTGCCAATAGGCGTCGTAGATGCTTCGGAAGTTGTAGATGTCGAGCTCGGGCCGGTGCCCTTTGTCGTCCACGGGTTCCAGCGGTACCACCTGGGCGTCAGGCTGCCGCCGGAGCTGCGCTTGCGTGAACGTCATCGTTCAACACCGAACCGAAGGGGGCGAGGAGCCGCCGGAGATGTATCGAGCCAAGCGAAAAGTCTGGTCACCTTCCCTACAGGGATTTGTCGATGGAGAAACTTACGCAAAGAATGTCGACCGTTCGCGAGTGCCCAGTCGACGCGCACCTACGCTGTGCTGCGGCGCCCCGGCCGCGGTGATGGTGCTGGCGGTCAAAGGCACGTCGACGACGGTTCCTAGGCAGGTTTAGCGCCGCCATCCCCTTTCAATGGCGGCGGCTGTCGCTCACTCGTTGCCCGCCTCGAGGACCCATGAGGACACATCGAAGCTTTCTAGGGCTGACGCTTTGCGCGGTGGTCGCCAGCGCCTGCGCATCACCGGAGACTACAATGGACGGAACGGGCGGAAGCGCCGGGCAGTCCAACGGTAGCGGTGGCAACAGCGGGACCGGCGGCGGGACCGGCGGTGGGGCCGGACACTCGAGCGGCACGGGGGGCGCAAATGCCGGCGGTGGAACGACGGGAACCGGCGGCACCAGCGGCTCAGGGGGAACTACCGGCTCCGGTGGGGCGATCGCGACCGGCGGGCATGGCGGCACGGCAGGAACCCGCGGTGCCCCCGGCTCCGGCGGAGCGACGGGCTCCGGAGGGGCCAGCTCGGGCGGTACGACCGGGTCCGGCGGTACGACCGGGTCCGGCGGTACGACGGGGGCCGGTGGTACGACGGGGGCCGGTGGTACGACCGGGGCCGGTGGTACCGGAGCGACCGGCGGCGGCGGGAGCGCGGGCGTTGGCGCAGTGATCGTCAACGACACATTCTGGAAGGACAGCGGCGGGACTTTCATCTACTCGCAGGGGGGCGGTGCGCTTCGCGTAGGTGACACGTACTACTGGTACGGCGTCTCCTACGGTGGGGCGGCCACCTATGCGGCCAACCCGTCGAAGGGAAAGAACAGCGATGAGTCCTTCAATGGGATCACCGCCTACTCGTCGACAGATCTCGCCAACTGGAAGCTGGAGAGCACTTCGCGTCCCGCGAACACGGGAGGTTGGTTCGGGCGACTCGGCGTCGTCTACAACGCCACGACGAAGAAATACGTCTTGGTGGCGCAAGGGGGCGGGGGGCTCTACTTCGCGACCAGCGACACCCCCAGCGGCCCGTTCGTGTACAACAATGTGCAGACCAACCTGCCTGGCATCGTCAACGGCGGGACGGGCGATCAGACCACCTTCCAGGACGACGACGGCTCCGCGTACCTGGTCAGCTCGAGCAGCAATGGGCGCGCGAACCGCTACGTGTCCCCGTTGAGGCCGTCGGATTTCCTCGCCGCCCAGAACGCGATCTTCGTCTATTCGGGAGGCGGCCGGGAGGGGAACTGCATGTTCAAGCACAACGGAACGTACTACTTCTGTTCGTCGGATCTGCACGGCTGGAATGCGTCGCAGACCTACTGCGTGTCGGCAACGAACCTCAAAGGCCCGTGGTCTGCCGAGTTCGTCCTGGACGGAACTCAGCCGGACTACAGCCACGTCACACAGACCGGCTTCTTCATCAGCGTCCAAGGGACCGCGGGATCATTCGTCATCTTCGCAGGCGATCGCTGGAGCGACTTCGCCGGCAACGGCCTTGGTTTCAATCAGTGGATGCCGATTTCCTTTACCGGGACGACGCCGCACTTTCAGTCACTCAGCCGCTGGTCGATTGACGCCAAGGCAGGCACCTGGGCCGTCGCTCCCGGCAACGACTACGTCCTCAACCCCTCGTTCGAGGCGGATCGCGTCGCGGTGACGGTCCCCGAGGGCTGGAAAGCGACTGGCGGCAGCAACGTCTCAGGCGGGCACACCGGGCACTGGTCTTGGCAGATCGCCGGCAACGGCAGTCTGCAGCAGCAGATCGCCGCCATCCCGGACGGGACCTACACGCTGTCGGTCTGGGCGAAGGCGAGCGCCACGGGCGCGCAGCTCTACGCGAAGAACTGCGGCGGCACCGACGTAACGACGGCGATCGCCAGCGCCGCGGCTTTCACGAAGGTGACGTCGACTGTCATCGCCGTGAGCGGCGGCCAGTGCACGGTCGGAATCACGGCTGGCGCTGCGCAGGTGACCGTCGACGACTTCGTGCTCTCGAACGGCTGACGGCTTCGGCCGCGCGCCCGTCCGCGCTCCGCGTGGCGCCCACCCATGCTGACCTGGGCGGAAGCGACGCCGTGGCGGGGCCAGGGTCCAGTGCGAAAGGTCGAGCCGTTCGGCGGCCCAAGCGCCCTGACCTCTCGCTCTCGCGTGCCTCCGGTCAGGTCAGGTGGCGCGTGAGGCGACGGCCGGATCGCCGGATCAGCAGGGCGGCGGCGAGCAACACGCCGTAGACGCCGAACCCGCCAGCCGCCGGTCCGGTGTCGCACGAGCAGCCTGACCCGCCGTCCATCTTCCCTGCGCCGGAACCGCCTGCGCCCAAGGCGCCACCGGTCGCCGACGAGGCGCCGCCCGTCCCCGGTTGCGCACCGGCCGCGCCGCCGGAAGCCGTGGCGCCTCCACTTCCGGTCGAACCACCGGTGGTACCGGACGATCCGCCTGACGATCCGCCGGACGATCCGCCGCTGGAGCCGCCCGCGGTACCGCCGGCCCCGACGCCCGAGCCACCCCCCCACCCCGAACCGCCTCCCGTCCCGGGCCGGCCGGCCGCGCCGGCGGTGCCGCCGACGCCACCGGTGGCGGTCGCTGCGCCCGCCGCCCCGCCCTCGCCATGGCCCCCCGCTCCGCCGCCGCCGTGTCCGCCGGCCGCGCTGGAACCGGCGGCGCCGCCCGTCGAAACCGGATTGGACCCGTCGAGACCGAAGAAGTGGACGGCGTCAGCCATGTCCACGACCAGGTTGTGGGGCTGGCCGGTCTCCTGGATCGCCTCGACTTGAACGGTTCCCGAGCTGTCCGCGTACCGCGTCCGAACCCAACTCGACTGGATGGCGTTGTTCTCGGTGGTGGTCGGCGTTTCGCTGACGCCGAGGACGTTCGTCCACTCTTTGATCTCTTCGCCGAAGTTGTGGAAGCTGACGGTCGCGTCCACGGTGCCGTGCCAGAGTTGGACCCGCGGGCGCTTGCCGGAAAACGCGGGGTAGGCGTTGCGGACCAGGTTGCCCCACTGCGCGCCGGTCATCGTGACGTTGCCGTTTGCGCACGACGAATTCCAGCCCGTGCTGTCGACGCTCCCCTGCGCGAAGCAGGCGAAGGGGACACCGGCAAAGGCGGCGCCGGCCTGGAATACGTCCGGATACGAGCCGAGGAGGACGTTGGTCATCATGCCGCCCGAGGAGTGGCCCGCCACGTAGACCCGGCTCGCGTCGACATTCTTGTTCTGGACCAGATAGTCGACCATCGAGATGATGCCGGTCGCGTCGCCGCCGCCGTTGTGCGTGAGGACGGCGCTCGAGTGAACGTCCCAGCACCCATCGCTGCTGACGGCCGACGGACAGACCAGCAGGAACCCGTACTTGTCCGCCTGCTGCGCGAACGGTGTCCCGCTGCCGCAGACATCCGTTCCCTTGCCGTGGCAGGCGTGCACGCCGACCAGCAGCGGCGGATGCGAAGCGACGTTGTTCGGGGTGTACAGGTACATGCCAATCCCGGTGGGATTGTTGCCGAAGCTCGTGATCTGCTGGACGGTCGCCGCGAGCCCGGGCCCCGCCGCGAGACAGATCGCCAGGCTCACAGTTCGCCGCAGCCAGAGGGCGCGGCCTGGAGTCACCGAACGTGATTTGCTCATCCCCCGCCCGGGAAAGGGGACGCTCCCCGAGAAACCTTACGGGAAACCGTTCGCGGTTGTCGCTCGAGGCGCGGCAGGGCCGAGGGCCGCGCGACCGTCAGAGCGCGGGCATCTCGTCGCGCGTGATCACGTAGCTGCTGCTGTAGACCGACTGCAGGTGCGAGATGGAGTTGGACGGCGCCTGATAGTAGGGCGAGGTCCAGACGTTGAAGAACAGCCACTTCGTCCCGGTCGACATCAGCTGGGCCGGATCCGGAATCGGCCCGCACTCGTGCAGCGCGATTGGCATCGTCGACCCGAAAATGGCCACGCACTTCTTGTACAGGCTGTTCTGCGGATCGTAGTTGCCGTCGCCGGCGTAGGTGTCCGCGCCCCCGAGGTCGACGAGGCTCTTTCCCGGGTAAAAAGAAGCATCCGGGCTGCCATCGTAGGGCAAGAGCCAGATCATGTTCTTCAACCCCTTGGTGACGGTCAGATAGTTGAACGCGTACTTGTACACGCGGACGTACTGCGCGCCGCCCTCCATCGACCACCAGAACCAGGTTCCGGCCGCCTCGTGGAACAGCCGCATGATCGCGACGCCATCGGCGTCCTGCACGGTCTGAACCATCCGTGCGACGTTATCCAGCCGCGTCTTGAAGGTCTGGTTGTAGGTGCTTCCTTCCGTGAGCAACGTGTTGATGTCGGTCTTGGTCTGGGAGCTCTGGTACCCGTCGCCGTTCACGATGCCCATGTGGTAACCGAACATGCATAGCCCGTTGCTTTTCTCGTGCGCGACGCATTGGCTGGGCGCCAGGCTGTTGTTGACGTCGAAGGCGCGAATCGCCGGATACTTGCCGGTGTTCGCGGAGATGTAGTTCATCGCATTGTCGTTGTTGTCCTCTTCTTGCCCCGCCAAGATGTGGTTCCCGTACACCTGGTATAGGTAGCAAAGGGCCGCGCGCGTCTTCTGCGTGGCGTTGGGCGTGACCGGCTCGATGCCGCAGCCGCTCGCCATTCCCCCAGCGCCACCAACACCGCCGCTGCCCATCGTCCCGGCGGTTCCGCCCGTGGCGGCGACACCGCCGCTGCCCATCGTCCCGGCAGTTCCGCCCGTGGCGGCGCCGCCGCTGCCGTGCCCGGCGCCGCCGCCTGAGCCGCCGCCGCCCGCGCCTCGCCCGGCGGTCCCGCCACCAAAACCCATCCCCGCGTTTCCTCCCGTTGCGCCGCCGCTGCTGCCAGCGCCGCCCGCGTTTCCGGCCATTCCGCCGCGACCGCCCGCGCCGCCGCCCGTGTTGCTCCCGGCCGCGCCGCCCGAGCCATTGCCGCCCGACCCGGCGCCCGAACCGCCCGTCTCGCTCGAACCACCGGACGCCGAGCCGTCCGTCCCCGAGCCGCCACCGGTGTTTGCCCCACCGGCACCGCCCGACAGACCCGCGTCGTCGGCACTCCCGGGTTCAGCGCAGGACCCGACGACCAGCCCGAGAAGGATGCAAGACATCAGCGCTCTCTTCATGACCGTGCATGCAAGAGGGCATCGCTGGCAGTTTCCTTCCTGCGATCTTCCTATTCGGCGATGACGCCAGCGGGGCCCACACGAGAGAGACTGACCGCGCAGTCGTCGATCGCCACCACCGCCGTCGACGGCGTCAAGTTCTCGCCGACGTTGACGGCGTCCCATTCGACCCAGGGTGTCGGCGCCATTGGTTGCCCAGTCACGTCGACGACCATCCGGCCATCCAACCAGATCGTGAGGCGGCCCGAGTCGTCCTGCGCGTTTCTATAGAAGGCTTCGATCTGGAACCAGACGCTGACCGGTACGACGGGCGCCGGTGACACGATCGGAACGTCCGCGCCGGACTGGTGGTCGTAGAGCAACAACGTCAACGAGCCGTCGGCCGCGTTCGTGAGCTCGAGGTCGTAGAACTCGTTCTCGGTGTTGGAGTCGTTGGCGTCGGTGCGCAGCCGGAACTTGAACAGGATCCAGAAGGTTCCGACAGCGATCGTCCGCGGGAGGTAGTACCAGGCGCTGTAGTACGCCTCGACTGGAAGTCCGCCTTTGCGGTTGAGACCGGCGTTCTCCTGCGTGCCGTCCGGTCCGGCGTCGATGGTCAGCTCGGCCGCGTAGCGCCCGTGGTGAGCGTAGTTGGTCGATACCGCGATCGTGTTGGGGGGAGTAGGAGAAGCGTTGGCCCCTCCGCCCTGGACGCCGGTCCACTCGCCGAATGTTCCGCCTTCGAACGTCGACGCCCAGAGCACGTTCGATCCCAGGTCCATCCGGGGACCGCAACCGGCGATCGCCGCCGACAGCGCCAGCAGGCCGGCCGCGGTGGCTGCTCTCGGCCTTGCGCTCACCGCAGCCCCCACGACACGCCGCCGGTGGCGCCAATGTTCCAGGGCGCGGCGCGTCCCAGGTCGCCGGCCGGGAGCGCGAACCGCTCGGGCGCGCGGGGGAACCACGCGCCGTGCACCAACAAGAAGGGCGACATGCGTGCGTGCGTCCCCATCAGCACCCCGACGGCCGCGCGCGGACCCACCGCGTACGAGAGTTGCGACTGGGCCGCGGCGAGATTGGTGGGCCGATCGGAGATCACCTCGAGAACGGCGCCGAGCTCGACGTATGCGCGGAACGCGCCGATCGATCGGAAAGCCGAGCGGAGATCGAGGTCCGCGGTGCCCTGCCATTCCCGGATGTCGACGCCGCCGGCGTTGCCGTCCGCGGGGCCGACTACGGCCAGCGCCGCCACCGGGACCAGCCGGCCCGCCCCGAACCCGCTCCGCACGGCGAGCCCCGGCGCGATCGTCGCCCCGCCTCCGCCCAGCGTCGCGGCCGCCGAGGCGCCCACGTCCAGCCGGAGGCGCGGCTGTCGCGGACCATCGCCCGGCGGCGCGGCGACTGCGGTAACAGCCTCGGGGCGAGCCGGCGGCACGGCGGGGGCACCGACGGACGCCGGATCCGCGCCGGTGGCGATCGCGATGAACAGGGCCGCGAACCGCGCGCGCTCGCCGCAATCGCGGGCCGGCTCCGGGTACTCACGGACACGGTGACCGGCGGTGACGAGAAACGATGTTCCGAGGTCGATGACTTGGATCGGCGGCGCCGGTCCGCCGGCCACCCGCAACCGATCGACGAGGAGGTCGCCGGGCACCAGCGGAACCAGCTTCTGCCAGACGGCGGCGGGCGTCGGGCAATGGCTCTCCCCTCCGACGAGCGCCGCCGGATCCGGCGCCTGGGCGGCGGCCGTCGCTTCGACGGCACACCCGAGCGCGACGGCAAGACCCAGCGTCAGGCCCGTGGCTCGGGGAGCAGCGCGCGGCCTCCTCACCCGACAAAGATATCCGAACCGCACTGTTCGGCGGGGAGGTCTGACGCATGACCCCGTTCTTTTTCTCCCTGCAGTCACTTTTTCCGGGAAGGGCCGGCCACTTGTGTCCCTTCTATTAGGTGATGGTCCGGCCTTCCATCTCGCTCGATGTCCTCCGGCCGGGATTCGCCCCACCCGATCCGAGCACGCCGATGGCGCTCCGCGCCAGCTTCACCGCCTTCTACGACGAGTGGTACGAGAGCGTGCTCCGTTGGCTCCGCGCTCTGGGGGCGCCGGAAGCCGATCGGGACGACATCGCCCAGGAGGTCTTCCTGGTGGTTAGCCGCCGCCTGCACGCATTCGACGGGAGGAATCCGGCCGCCTGGCTCTACCGGATCACCAAACGTCAGGTTCGTGACTTCCGAGCGCGTACCTGGATCAAGAGCATCTTCAACCGCGAACACACGGACGCCGTGAACGACGTTCCGGACGACCGCGCCGGCCCGGCCGCTGCGCTTGAACGGAAACAGAACCAGCGCGTGCTGTTCGGGTTGCTGTCGAAGATGAACCCGGACCGGCGCGCGGCCTTGGTGCTGTTCGAGGTCGACGGCCTGTCAGGCGACGAAATCGCGCGCATTCAGGGCGTCCCGGTCAACACCGTCTGGAAACGGCTGCACGTGGCGCGGAAGGAGTTCCTGGCGCTCGTGACACGTGACCAGCGCAGCGGCGAAGCCGCCGGACGGGGCCGCGGATGGACGAAGGTCGGGAGGCGCTGATGGCGACGCGAGGAGACGATTCTTTTCCCCCCCTGCGGCGACTTTTGCGGGACGCGACGGATGAACCAGCCGACGCCGATGGGGCCCGGGCGCGCGCCGTCGAATTGCTCCAGAGCATGGACGAGCTCGAGGTCCCGCTTGGACGAAAGCAGCGGCTGCTGTTCAAGCTGGGACAGGGACATGCGTCGCGCGCACGCCGTTTCGGCTGGCTGCGACCCATCGTCATCGGCGCGTTTCTGCTGGGCATTGGCGGTGGCGCCATCGCCAGTGCGGGCATGACGAAGTGGCCCGCCTGGATCGTTCGCTCCTACCGAAAGCTGGTTTCTGGGTCCGCGGATCCCTCGCTCCCGGCTGCGGCGGCTGCGCCCGCCCGGCGCGTGGAGGTCAAGACGGCCTCCGTCGACCCGGCGCCGATCGAGCCCACCCCAATTCCGGCGCTGCCGGGAAGAGCGCAGGTACGAGAGCGCGCCGACGTGCACGCGCGACGCCTGGCCGTGGAGACGCCGTCGGACGATGCGGCGCTGCTGGTCGAAGCCACGCGCGCGCTGCGCGTCGCGCGAGACCCGGGCCGCGCGCGCGCCCTGGCCCGCCGATACCTGGAGCGGCAACCGAACGGTCCGTTGGCCGACGAAGCGCTGGCCATTTCGATCGAAGCTGCCCTCGATCATCACGATCCGGACGCGGCGACGTTGAGCGCCAGGTACCTGGCGCTCTTCCCGCACGGCTCTTTCCGCGGCCTGGCGGAGCGCACGCTCCGATCGTCCAAGTAGACGCTGCGCCGGCTCCTGCCGGCTTTTTCTGGACCCGCTTTTTGTGGGGAAGGAACGGGTGTGCAGGCGCCCTGTCCAACAAGCGGCTGGATCCGCAGCCCCGGGAGGACCCTAGATGGAACGCCTTTTCTCGACGCGCAGGCTTCGCTCGCTGGTCGTGCCCGCCCTGACGCCGGCAGGGCCTTATCGCCCTGCCCAGCGCGCCTACGCCAGCCCCTACACCATCACCCGCGACGAGATCCCGAACCCGAAGTGAAGATGAACAAATGCGCGTAAAGACCAAGCTCGTCCTGTGCGCCTGTGGCGCGCTCTTGGTTGGCGCTCTTGTGGCGCTTCGCCGCCCGCACGAGCAGCCCGTCGTCGCCGCACCCTCCGACGCGGCCGACGAGACGCACGCGGCGGCGGAACCACGCGTGCCTGACCCGGCGCCGATCTCCGCGACCCCGCCCGCACCGGAACCAGGACGACTGCGGATGCAGGCCGCTCCGTCCCCCACCGTCACGGAACCCGCGCTGATGTCCGCGATTCGCGAGCTCGGCGCCGCTGACCCGGCGCGCGCGCTCGAACTGGCCCGCGAAGGCAACCGGCGCTTCCCGAACAGCGCGGATGCTGCGGAGCGCACCTGGACGATCTGCAAGTCGTTGGCGGCGTTGGGTCGCTCCTCCGAGGCCCAGCAGGAGGCGCGCCAGATGGTGCAGCAGTATCCGGACACGAGGTGGGCCGGCGACGTGAGACGGCACCTTTTGACCCAGCCCCTCGAGGATCTCAGTCACCGCGGTCACGGAAGGTCTTCAGATATCGACTGAACGTTCCGTCAAAGATTCGTGTGTCGAAATAGCCGGCGCTCGAAATGCACAATCCTCAGGGTTGGCTCCCTATAACCAACAGCGCCGTAACCGCCGGGGAGACTCCATGCAGATTGTTCGTTCGTCTCATTTGTCGACGCTGACCCTCTCGCTGTTGATGGTCGTCGGATGTGGTTCAAGCGGGGACCCGGGTTCGGCAATGGCCGGGTCAGGAGGCTCTGACTCCACCGGAGGCTCGACGGGCGGGACCGCAAGCGGTGGCAGATCGGCGACGGGGGGCGTCACGGGCAGCGGCGGCCTCGCCGCGACTGGCGGCGCGACCGGTACCGGCGGCGTATCAACCGGGGGAGCAGGCGGTGCGGCAGCGGCCGGCTCCGGCGGTAGTGCGGGCTCCGGCGCCGGCGGTGCGAATGGAGGCCACGCGGGCGGTAGCGCGGGCTCCGGCGCCGGTGGTGCGAATGGAGGCCACGCAGGCGGTAGCGCGGGCTCCGGCGCCGGTGGTGCGAATGGAGGCCACGCAGGGGACGGAGGGGCGAGCGGCCTCGGCGGGGCGACGGCAACGGGCGGCGCTGGCGGCTCGGTCACTGGCGCGGGGGGCGCGCCGCACGTGACGCCTTCGACGGCGACGTCGGTACCGGCTACGTACGGGAACGCCGTCCCTAACCCCGGCAAGATGACCACCCACTTGATGTATCCCGTTTACTACTACTCGACCAACTTCTCGTCTCCGCTGCCGCCACCGAACGTACCGAAATTGGCCACGCCGATGATGAAGTCCTGCAATGTCTATACGCCGCCCGGCTATGACAAGGGGACACAGTACCCGCTCATTATCATCATGCACGGCATCACAGACAGCCCGGATACGTGGATCCAGCGATCAAACCCGGCGATTGCCACCCTGTTCGACAACCTCATCACCTCGAAGGTGACTAAGCCGTTCGTCGCTGTCTTCGCGTCGGGGACGATTAACAACAGCACAAATGGTTACTATTCGTTTGGCGCTGAGCTGGTAAACGATCTCCTTCCGTTCATCGAGGCAAACTACTCGGTCATCAAAGATCGCGGCTCGCGGGCGATGGCCGGATTTTCGTTTGGTGGAATGCAGACGCTCTCCACCGGCCTTTGCACCACTCTAAAGGAGTTCGCCTGGTTCGGGGGCCTCGATCCGGCTGGCCCCGGCACTCCCAGTGGCAGTGACATCGCGAAATATGTCGGAATGCAGAACCCGCAGATGTATCCGCTCTACTATTTTTACATTGGCGTCGGAAAGAACGACGGCACGGCGGGCGGCAGTTCGGCCTCGGCGGCGAATGGGTTGCCGCAAGGCCAGTACATCACCTCGGCGAACTTCTCGTATCAGAACAACATCTTGGGCCAGGACGGCGGGCACGATTACCCCACCGCAGAGACCGTGCTTTACAACTTCCTCCGAATGGCGTTTGCAACCACCAACTGATCGCCTTACATCCTGAGATCGGAGCTATCAATGCCCATGTTCCGCGGTCGCTCACAACGGCAGACGGATCGATGACGCGACACCTGATCGCAAACGTCCTTCTGGCGGCTGCTCTGGCAGTGGGGGGAGCGTGCTCGTCGGGAGACGGCACCCCGAACGGGGGAACCGGCGGGAGCGCTTCGGGCGGAACAACCGCCACCGGCGGCGCGTCGGGGGGAGCGACAGGCGGCGAGGCCACCGGCGGACAGACGACGGGCGGGACCGGCGGGATCGGAGGAATGCCGGAACAAGCGGGAGGGCGCTCCGGGGCTGGAGGGGCAGCCACCGGTGGGCATCCGTCGGGAGGCATGGGGGGAGCGGTGTTCACAGGGACAGGCGGCGGCGAAGGCGGCGCCGGCGGCCTAGGCAGCGCGGGCAACAGCGGCGGCCTCGGAGGAGCGGGCGCCAGCGGTGGCGGGGGCCCGGGCGGCGCGAGCGCCAGGGGTGGCGCTGGCGGCGGAACCGGCGCCGGCGGCCTGGGCGGGGCCGGCGCCAGGGGTGGCGCTGGCGGCGGCGGCGGGATGGCCGCGTACGCTCCGTGCCCAACGAATGGCAGTCCCTGCAAGATCCTGCCATTCGGCGATTCGATCACCAGGGGCGTGAAATCATCGGACGACGCTGGCTACCGTTCGCAGCTATTCAAGTTGATCGTCGCTGCCAAGCAGAAGATCACGTTCACGGGCTCGCTGACAAACGGACCGACGCAGGTGTCGGGACAGCCCTTCCCGCGCATGCACGAGGGTCACCCGGGGTGGACGATCGATCCGGGTTACAACCCCATCAGTCCTTCCTACGGCGGGATCTCCTCGCTGGTTCCCAGCCCCGCGCTGGACGCCCATCCGAACATCATCCTGCTGCACATTGGTACTAATGACGTCGGTGCACGGGACACGGCGGGCATGGCCACGCGCCTCGAGGCCCTGCTCGACAAGATCGCGCAGAATGCGCCGGACGCGCTCATCGTACTCGCGCAGATCACGCCGGGCTCGACCCCCAACGCGGCCCGGGACGCCTACAACGCCAAGATCCCGGGCATCGTCCTGTCGCACGCGGCGAAAGGCCAGCACATCATCGGCGTCGACATGAGCAAGCTCCCGTTGACGGACCTCAGCAGCGACGGCGTGCATCCGAACGACCAGGGGTACGCATACATGGCTGGAATTTGGTACGCGGCAATCGAAGGCCTCTTACCCAAATGACGCGAGCGTCGCCCAGGACGCAGCTGGCTTCCGGCGAGTGGCGGGTCGAATTCGGGAAGGTCTTGCACCATCCGGCCCCTTGTCCGGGGCGATGGCTCCCCCGACCCGAATTCGCAGCAGCCTGAAAACAACCCAATTTGCGCTGGGCACGCTGGCCTGGCTGGCGGTCTTGGGCGGGGGCCCCGGTGGGTGCGGTTCCTCGACCAGCGAACCGAGCGGCACCGGAGGATCCGCTGGAACGGGAATGACGGGCCTCGGAGGAGCCGATGCGAGCGGGGGCCACGGCGGCTCCGCCTCGGGCGGATCGCTCGGGACCGGGGACTCCGCCTCGGGCGGATCGCTTGGAACCGGCGGCGCCGCTTCGGGCGGATCGCTCGGAACCGGCGGCGCCGCTTCGGGCGGATCGCTCGGGACCGGCGGCGCCGCTTCGGGAGGATCGCTCGGGACCGGCGGCGCCGCTGGCGGGACGCGCGGCACCGGCGGCCTAGCGACCGGCGGAATGGCCGGCCAGGGCACGACGGGCAGCGGCGGCGGCGCCGGCAGCGGTGGCGGGGGCACTGCCGGTGCACATACCGGGGGTTCGTCCGGGTCGAGCGGCGGTGCGGGGGCGGGCGGCAGCGGCGGCCTCCCCTGGCTGACCGTCAACGGCAACAAGCTGCAGGACCCGACGGGCAAGACGATCATCCTGCGTGGCTCGGCGCTGATCGACATCGGCTCGCTGTACTGGTACGGCGGCCAGAGCGCCGGCGGGATCACGGCCCGCATGGACAAGGTGGCGGCCGCCGGCGTGCAGGGGCACGTCGTCCGGCTGCCCGTCTATCCCGAGATCGACTACAACACCGGAGGCGGGGCCGCTTGCTCCCCCTGCCCCTACCCGGTCGGGACGGGCCCGACCGCGAGCTGCACGCCGCGATCGCCGCTCTCGGCCGCTGACTACTTCACCAAGGTGCTGAAGCCAGCTGTGGACTACGCGACCAGCAAGAACCTGTACGTCATCGTCGACTACCACCAGATCGACAACGCCACCTCCGGGACGTCCGCGGCCGATGCGAAGACGTTCTGGACCGACATCGCACCGAAGTTCGCGGGCGCTAGCAACGTGCTCTACGAACCGTTCAACGAACCGATCGACACAAACGTCGGCTGGTCGGCGCTGAAACCGGTCGCCCAGGAGCTGATCGACACCATTCGCGCCGGCGCGCCCAAGAACATCATCATCGTGCCGTCCAACGCCTGGGACCAGCACCCCGGCGACGCGGCCAGCAACCCGCCCACCGGCACCAATCTGATGTACACGGCCCACATCTACGCCTCAAACTGGAGCGCCGCCTTTCAGAGCCAGGTCGCGACGGCCACGGCCAAGGCGCCGGTGTTCATCAGCGAATGGGGATACGGGAACTCCGATCCGTCGTCGTTCGGAACATCGCTGCAGACGACCGTCAACGGCGACGGCGCCAGCTGGACGGCCTGGGTCACCGACAACGCCTGGACGCCCAGCATCTTCGCCGACGCCAACCTGACCACGCTGACCAACTTCGGCATGTTGGTGAAGAGCTGGCTGGCCGCGACGGCGAACAGTGATTGGGTTCAGTAGCCGCCCGCCGCAGGCGGCCAGGCCACCAGCCGCGAATTCGGGAAGATTACGAGACATCCTCCCCCTTGTCCGAGGCGATGGCTCGATCTACTCGGTATCGCCCCAGCCTGAACACTAGCCAATGGGCGCTGGGCACGCTGGCCTGGCTGGCGGTCTTGGGCGTGGGTCCGGGTGGGTGCGGTTCCTCGACCATCGAACCTATGGACGCTGGCGGATCCGCCGGAAGCGGATTGGCGGGTGGCGGCGGCGGCCTCGCCGGTGCGATCGGGAGCGGCGGGACGTCCACCACCGGCAGTGGAGGCGGCGGCTCCGCTTCGGGAGGATCGCTCGGGACCGGGGGCGGCAGCGGCGGAGGCGGCTCCGCTTCGGGAGGATCGCTCGGGACCGGGGGCGGCAGCGGCGGAGGCGGCTCCGCTTCGGGAGGATCGCTCGGGACCGGGGGCGCCGCCGGCGAGACGGGCGGCGCGAGCGGAAGCGGCGCGGGAGGCGCGGTGGGAGCGGCGGGTGCGGCTGGTGCGCCCTCGTCGATGGGGGGAAGCCATGGCGGCCGCGGCGGCGCCACCGCCACCGGCGCGGGAGGCGGCAGCGGCGCGGCCGGCGCGACGGGCGGCGGGGGCTCGCCGCCGCACACCGGGACGTGGCACATCATGCCTCTCGGCGATTCCATCACCGGCAGCACCTGCTACCCGCAGCTCCTCTCAAAGGAGCTGATTTCGAAAGGGCACACGAATTTCACCTTCATCGGAATGAACCTCAACAACCAGAGCTGCGGGTCTGGAGCTCCCAGCCTGATGACGGAGGGTCATGGCGGATACGACGTGACCTACCTCGTCACCAACAGTCCCCCCCAGTCGGGCCACGGAACGCTTGCCGAGCTTCAGCGCTGGGCGGCGGAGAAACCGGACGTCGTGCTCATGCAGTACGGCACCAACGACGTGTGGAGCGGCGATTCGCTGTCGAGCATCCTGAGCGCTTACAGCTTCGTCGTCGATCAGTTCCGAAGCCAGAATCCCAGCGTCATCTTTTTCATCGCGCAAATCACGCCGATGCATCCGAGCGGCTGCTCGGCTTGCGAGTCGAACGTCGAGGGGTTGAATTCGATGATTCCATCCTGGGCCGCCGGTAAGACGTCGACGGCGTCACCGATCTACGTGGTCGACGTGTGGGCCGCGCTGCCGCAGGCGAGCTACCTTCCAAACTCCCAATACACGAGCGACGGGGTTCACCCGAACGCCGCCGGGGCACAGCTGGTCGCCGACACTTGGTACGCGGCACTGGTCGCCAAGAACATCCCCTGAGCGCTACACAACGGGAGTCCCTCCCTGGGAATCCACCTGCCTACGCGGGAGAATGGGGGACTCGATGTGGAATGCGTATGTCGACCCGGCTGGTTATCCACGAAGCGACCGGCGTGCCTCGCCAGGTGGGGTAGCGAAGTTCAGGCAGGGGGCGCAGGGGCCATTATCGTAGCCTTGGCGTGCAGCTCGTGACCGTGTGTCGGCACGACGGTGCGGGGCCCGCACCCTGGGTCGGGCGGCGATTGACTTGATTCAGGCGTTGCTGGCCGCCTCGACGAGTTTCTTCAGGCCATCGAGCACCGCTTGCCAGTTCTTCGCCGAATGCTCCGCGCGTTCCTGCGTGTCCACGTTCGATTGGTCGACGGTGATCCGAGCCCTCTTCCGAGAGCCATCGGGGATCTCGTCGATCGTGTACCGGATGATCGAGCGCAGCTCGGGTCGATCGTCAAGGCCGCTGAAGGCGCTCCAATAATTGAAGGACAAACCAATCATGGGGTCGAACGACAGGACGGTGCCTTTGTCTTCGTAAGACTTGCCGGACCATTCGCCCCGGAAGAAGAGCGGCGAACCGACGGTCCAATCCGTTACGAGGTTCGTGCCGAAGAAATATTGCTTGATGAGCTCGGGACGGGTGAGGGCGTCCCAGATCTTTGTGCGGGGACCTTCGATGACGATGGAGGCGGAAGACGAGTACGGCATGTGCCGGATGATGGCTCGTTCGCTCCCCGAGGTCGAGTGGCGCCGGTACGCTATCCAGCGCGTGGCGGCGGGGCGGCCGGCGCCGCCGCCGCGACCGGCCGTGGCGGCGCGGGCACGGCCGTGGGGGAACGTCCGGGGTGCAGGCACGAGGAGCCGATCGTCAGGACGGCGAGGCCCCACCCCACAACGAAGAACCAAGCTGAATCGCCCCTCGCACCTGCTGTTGGTTTTTGGGGTCCACGAGAAAGGCCAGCTTGAGCGGACGCGACTTGAGTCCAATGCTTCCGAACATGAAGCCATGCTACCCCACGCGCCCATGCTCCGACCCATGGGCGCTTCCGGAGACGATCTCTGACGACGCGGTGGTCCAGCTCTTTGTCGCCGCGCCTGCTCGCCTTAGGCTGGGGGCAGCCAACCTGCTCGAGCGGCATCCTCGACAGACCGGGCCACGGCTTCCATCGCCGCCAATCTGCGGTCGTGGCGCATCGCCCCTGACGCCGGGCCCAGCTGACCCGCGAAAATTTTCCAGGTGATTCGCAGGCTGCGAAGGAATGGGGCGTTATGTTGCAGCAGCACGTCCATCGAGCTCAGGTCGTAATGATATGTTCCCTCCTTGACCTTCAAAGCCAACCATTCGCACATGTCCGTGAAGTCATCGAGGACATCATTCATAGCCGCGGGACGCAACGAGTCCCACAGGAAGGGCGGTGAACCACATTCATGAAGCAGCGAGGGCGCCAGCGTGTCGGCCTGATCGAGCTCGAAGGTCTTCGCCTTGGCCCGTGCCCAAGCGATTGCGCTTTCGTACCACGGGTCAGGCGGCTCCAGGATTTTGGATGCCTCGCCAAACTCGGTCTCGGCAAACTCTGCGGATCGGGGAAACAGCATACGCAGACAGCCCTGGCCCAGATTCCGCTCGTTCGGGAGTTTGGCCGCGTCCACGAATAGACCACGTTGCGCATAGAGGCGCCGGACCCAGGGCGGCGGCAACACCACGGCGCCGCCGATTCCGGCGAGAAGATTCATGGGGGCGAAATAGACCGCCGCCTCGACGCCGTCTGGAATCTCTCGGTCGCGGCACGCAAAGTAGACCGCCACGCGCGGATCGGCGGTGAAGTCGAGCAAGTGCGTACGAAGGCCATAGTGCTGCGCTTCCGCGAGATGCGCGTAACGGCCAAGCATTCGGCTTTCGTCGTCGCGAAACAGGGAGGCAACCGCGTCAGTGTAGATGTTGAGCGCGATCCAGTCGTCCGGGTCCAACGGCTCGCGATAGATGCCCGCCCTCACCTCCCAAGCCGCGGTGGCTTGCCCACGGAAGACCGGGGTGCCCTGCGAACCTTCATACGGAGCCTGCAAGCCTCGAGTCATCTCGGCCGAGACGCCACACCCGATCAGGAAACAGACGTCCAACAGATAGGCGGCCGCATGCCACGGGCTCGGCGCGCGGTACGTATGGCTGTCGAGGCGCTGAACCGCAGCCGCGACGCGCCGACCAAGCTCCTGTAGCTCCGCGGGCTCCGAAGATCCGCCGAACTCTCGGAAGGGGCCGAGCGACCGACTGGGGGTCGTACGGAGCAGCTCCAGATAACGTCTGGCAGCGTCGGCGTCAGCCGCGGAAGCTCCGCCCGTCGCGTCGCTCGCACCCTCCGCAGAATCGCTTGCGCGAATCGTCGCGACCATCTCTGCGGCCCACGCTAGCGAGTTCGCAAAAGAGCGTCAAACGCAGGGCCGGCCGACAGCCCAAACGTCAGGATTTGTCTCTACTTGCACCTGGAACGATCCGGCAGGCCGAAGCTGCGGGATCGCGGCGTTTCCGCGTTACTCACTTCTTCAACCCGCCGCGCTACTCCAAGCCGGCCACGTAAGTACGCGCAGGATACGCGGAAACCCGGCCCCCGCCAGACACCCTTTCCGGTGCGTCCCTCTCGGTTCTTCCCCCCCACTTTTTCCCCCACTTGGCCGTGGCGGAGCATGGCGCTCCGTGACCCCGTGTGGCAGTTGGACCCCGCCACGGCGCAAGTTCTCGTCGGTGATTCAGGGGCTATTCGGGTTCAGGTTCTGGTACCCGCAAGGGTGTGGAAGTTCAAGTCTTCTCGACCGCACAATTCTAGGGAGTTACGGGCGCGCTGACTGGTCACGCCGCCCGCGGGAACGGGCGGAGACTCTTCTTTGTTCCCGCGGAGCGAGGGCCGGCTGCGCGCCGACGGCGAGCGCGAACCTGCGACGACGCCCCGCGACCGGCGGCGCTCAGGCGGTCGCGCCGAAGATGCCGGCGTCGATTCTCCGCCAGCCGCCGGCGGCGTCGAGCGAGAGCGTGAAGTCGCCGTACCACTCGCCCTGCTCCTCGCGGGCGTGCACCACGATCTCCGGTCGACCGTCGACATTCATGTCGGTGACGGGCAACGCCGCATAGGCGTCACTGCGACCGCGCATCGTCTTCGGCTTCTCTTCGTGCAGCACGTCCCACCGCCCGCCGTGAAACGCGAGCACCACCCGGATCATGCGCATCATCAACTTCAGCCAGTCGAGCCGGCAGGTCGACCTGGTGCTCGGGCAGCCGAACGCCACGACGACCGACTGCAACCGCGGCGCCGGCCGCCCGACGCCGCTCCCGAACGGCTTCTGCGTGCCCGAGCAGGTGACCTTCGACCGGCTGGGGAACCTCTACGTCATCGACGGGACCTGGGAGTCGAACGGCAACCAGCGGGCGCTGGAGTTCGACCGCGCCAGCCTGCCGGCCGTCCCCTCGTCGCGGGTCTTCTTCTTCACCGGCGGTCCGATGCCGGCGCGCGTCTACGCGAAGAAGAGCTTCACCGATGCGGTCTGCGATCCCGACTTCGTCAACCAGCCGTGCACGCCGCGCCACGTGTCGTTCGAGCCCGGCACCAACCGCATGATCCTGACCGTCGACGCGTGCGGCGCCACCTGCTCGACGAACCCGCTCGAGAGCCGGGCCTTCATCTACAACGACCCGGTCCGGCCGGCGTCGTCGCCCCGACGCCCAGCGGCCGGGTGCCGCTGATGTTCAACCAGGCGGGCGCGACCTCGTTCGACGCCAGCGGGCGGCTGGCGATGATGGATCACACCTGGAACCGCCTGCTCCTCATCGCAGCGCCGCCTCACTGACGAGGCGTGATCGCCCGGGCCGGCTGTCGGGCGCTTCGGCGCTCGGCGGCCGGCCGACGCGATTCCGCGCACGGCGAACGTTCATTGCGACGGCCATCAACGATTTGTCTCGTCCTTTCGATCTTGTTTCGAAACCGTAACAACCTGCCTAAAAGTCGATCAGCCGTCCGAGGAGGGCCATCCGGTTGTCGACCCCCGCCTTGTCATAGATGGCGGAGAGGTGAAACTCGACGGTGCATTTCCCAATGCCCAGCGACTTGCCGATATCAGCGGTCGTTAGACCGAGCGCAACCAGCTCCAGGACCTCCCGCTGGCGCGCCGTCAAGCTCCACCGCGCCGTCGCCTCGGACAGCGCGCTCCCGGCCGGCTTGGCGGGCGCCGATCGCAACATGGCCATGTATCCGAGGCATTCGCCGCGCCCGGGGATGGGCACGACCTCCCACGGGCTGCCGGCCGCGCCGCTCGTCGCCATCCGGACCACTGACTCTCTGACGGCCCCGCTTTCGCGCTCGAGGAGCCTGTACCCCACCGCGTTCGCGTGCAGAACCGCGCCCTGGCGATCGGCGATGACGACCGGGAACTCGACCAGCGCGAGGGCCGTATCGAGCGCTCCCAGCGCCAGCACCACGCCATCCGTCGGTCGAGCCGGAACCGGTGCGGCCTGTCCGCCCAGTTCCAGAGCAGCGAGGATCCCCAAGGTATCCGGCAGCATTCATCCCCCCGTCCGGAGCCCCCACCCCGTCTGGATCGCCATGTGTACTCCGCCGGAGTGAGCACGGATATTGCGCGCCACCCCTTCGAAGCGAGCACGGATATTGCGCGCCACCCCCAAACAGATCAATCGCGATCTTGGGATCGTCTCGTTTTTTTACTTTGCCGTCGCACAGACGGACGCGGCGTCCAGCGTTGCACCGATGTGAGAGTGATATTCCTCCTCGCCCGTTCAGAGGACGTTCGAGGGTTGATTTGTGCTAGCGTTCGGCCACCTTGAGACGAACGTTGCTCGTGCTCTTAACGATCGCTCCGCTCGGGATGGGGTGCTCTGGAGGTGGAAGCGGCAACGGGCCGGCGACCGGCACCGGCGGCGCGAGCGGCGGGGGTGGCTCGGGCAGCACCGGTGGCGTGGGCGGCGGCGACGCGGGGACGGAAACGAGCGGCGCCGCGGGGAGCGGCGGAGGGGGAAGCACGGGCGTCGCCGGAGCCCCTGGCGTGAGCTGGCGAACGCTGCCGAGCCTGGCAAAGCCACGTCAGAACCCTGTGGGCGCCGCGGTCGGCGACGTCATGTACGTGATCGGGGGGCTGGACGGGAGTGGCCTGCTCGAGGACGTGGAGAGCCTCGGGCCGGGACAGGGGGCCTGGGCGACCGCTCCCGCGCTTCCCAATCCCCAGTGCTGCGCGGCGGCCGGCGTGCTGGGCACGACGATCGCGGTGGCTGGCGGGTACGGCTCCGACGGACACACGCCGACGAACGCGCTGATGCTCTTCGACACCACGGCGGGGACGTGGCGGTCCGGCCCGCCGATGCCAACCGCGCGCGCCAACGCGATGGGCGCGGTCTGGAACGGAAAGCTGGCGGTCATCGGCGGCGGCACGCAGTACGGCGCCACGCAAGCGACCGGGGTGATCGAGCTCTACGATCCCGGCACGAACGCCTGGTCGCCCTCGACGCTGGCCGTGACACCGCGCGCGGGCGGCGTGGCGGTGGTCGACGCCAGCGGCAGCCTCTACGTGATCGGCGGCGCGGTTCAGGGCTCGCTCTACGGCAACCCGATCGTCGAGATCGTGACCGCCACCGGCGTCGCCGCCGGACCGTCGCTGAACCTCGCGCGGACACAGGTCGCGGGCGGCCTCCTGCCGTACGGTCTGGTGGTCGCCGGCGGGTGGACGGCGTCCGGCGACACGCCGATGGCCGAGGGTCTGCTCGGCGCGCGCGCCGTGTGGCAGTCGTTGCCGCCCATGCCGACCAGCCGCGCCGGCGCGGCCGCGGCGGTGATCAACGGCAGCCTGATCGTCGCCGGCGGCGGCCAGTATCAGGGCCAGTGGGTCTACCAGAACGTGGTCGAGTCGCTCGACATGAACTAGCGCTCGCCGCCTGCCGGCCTGGGCCAGATAGACGTCCGCCCGCGCCTCAGGATCGCTGAAGCGCGGGCGGTGTCTGCTTCCTTCATCGCCGCGAGCCGCTGTCCGGCCCGCGGCGACTCGACTCAGTTCGGAACCGAGTGATTGACGCCCGCCGCGAGCGGCTGGAGCGCGGCGAACACCTCGGCCGCCGGCGCGGTGACACCCGCCGTGTACGAGGTGCCCGGGATGTCCCTGACCGGCGTCACCATGTGCACGCCCTTCTCAGTGTGGCTCAACAAGAAGGCGTGGACCGTGGGGATCTCGATCAGCGACACGCTGCCCGCATCGACGGGCCGCTTCGAGGTGACGGTCAGGCGCGCAGAGTGCGAGCCCTTGGCCACCGCGGCGTTGCCGAACTTGATCGCCTGCCACTGACCGTTGGGCCCCTTCTGCACGGTGACGGACGAACGAACGTTGCCCGCGACCGTGATGGGGAAGAGGACCTCCTGCTTGTCGAACGCCAGCGCCTTGGTGTCCTGGCCCGCCGTGAAGCCCGCGAGGCTGTCCAGCCGCACGAACTGCACGGGCAGACCGTCCGCCAGCGTCGAGGAGTTGACCTCCCCAGCCGAGGAGAATCCGCGGTTGGTGGAGCTGTCACTGCCCACGACGTTGGCCAGCGTCCCCATCGACGCCGTCGCCGCCTGGGCCGCCGTGGAGAACCCGGCAGCCTGCGTCGCCGGCGGCGTCGCCACGGTCGGCGGCGCCACGATCTGCGCCGACGCGGGAGCGGCGGCGGCTTGCGTGGGAGCGCCCGCCGGAGTGCCCGAAGAAGGCGCACCCTGGCTGGCGATCGCGCCCGAGGAGGACGCGCTCACGCTGGCGCTCTTGCCCAAAGCAGGCGCACCGGCGCTAGCCCCTCTGCCCTGTGCATGCGCACGCGGGCTGGCGTTCGACGAGGCCCCGGGGGCCGTGACGGCGGCGGCCACGACAGCGGCCCCCGATCCCTGCGAGTTCGAGTCCGGCTGCATGGAGCAGGCGCTTCCGCCGACCAGCAGCATTGCGATCATTACCCGATAGCTTTTCATGACTTTTCTCCCTTCCAAACTACGGCTTCACAACGTTGTAGCTGTCGCGCCAGTGCGTGTGGTCGGACGCGCTGACCCAGGTGGTGTAGAGCATGTCGTCCTGCTCGCCCACGTTGACGGGGTCCGGGTTGTTGATGGAGACCCACTGAGCTCCGGTGCTGGTCACCCAGGTCTTCATGGCGACCATGGCGTGTCCGCCGCCGCCCGTCCAAGCCCAGGCGAACGGAACCGGCCGGCTGGCGTTCAGCTCGTTCTGCAGCGTCGTGAAGCTGATGGCCGAGTTCCACAGATCGGTCTCCGTGAATCCGTGGCTGGTCAGCGTCCACCAGCCGCCCTGGTTGCAGAGGCTGGTGTTCGAGGCCGACGACGAGTTCGTGCAGCAGTCGGTGCGGTTGACGTTGACGTTCGCCTCCTGGCACTGCGAGATCGCGACCTGCGAGAAGGCCGCCGCCATCTGCGTCGTGGCCGCCCAGCACCAGTTGGACTGCTGCTGGGGAACGTCGACGTCGGCGATCGCGTTGACCGCGCCCGGGTAGTTCGGGAGCGGAACGTCCGAGCCGATGCCGCCGTTGTTCGGCCCACCGGAGCCCCAGGCCACGACGAAGGAGCCGCCGCCGCTCTCCGAGCCGTACCAGGTGTAGTTCGACGGGCGCCACAGCACCACGTCGGCCTTGCCGTCGCCGTCGTAATCGCCGGGCGTCGGGACGTCGCCGGCCTGCCCGAAGGTGCTGGTCCAGTAGGTCCAGGCGGTGCTGTTGGTGATCCACCAGACGCCGGTCGAGGGACGGAAGATGGCCTTGTCGCACTTGCCGTCACCGTCGTAGTCGCCCTGGACCGGGATGTCGCCCTGCTGACCCCAGGTCTCGGTGTACGAGGTGGTGCTGCCGGTGGCGCTGGCGATGATGTACCAGGTCCCGTTCGACGGCCGGAACACGGCGAAGTCCGACTTGCCGTCACCGTCGTAGTCGCACGAGACGGGGATGTCGCCCTGGAGGCCCCACTGCTGCGTGGTGACCGACCAGTCGTGGCTGTTGATGACGAACCACGTCCCCGCGGCATAGCCGCTCTCGGAGAAGGGCCGCCACACGGTGATGTCGCTCAGGCCGTCGCCGTCGTAGTCGCCGACCGCCGGGATGTCGCCCTGACCACCCCACGACTGCCACCAGGCGCCGCCGGTGACGCTGTCGATCCAGTGCCAGGTCCCGTCCGACGGACGGAACACCATCTGATCGGTCTTCCCGTCGGCCGCGCCGCCGTACCGGAAGTCGCCCGAGACGGGGACGTCGCCAGCCAGACCGTACTGGGTGCTGTACCCGACGCCGGTCGCGCTGTTGATGGTGTACCAGGTCCCGTTCGAGGGGCGGTACACGGTGACGTCCGTCTTGCCGTCGCCGGTGTAGTCACCGACCGTCAAGGGATGGGCGGTGGCGTGGGCCACCGACTGCGCCCCGACGAGGATGGCCGTCGCGGCGATCCCCGTGTTCATTGCGTGCAGCAGCGGACGTACGCCGCCCTGCCACCACTTCTGGTCGTTGCTGTTTAGTGTGTCCATTTGCAGTTCCTCTCTTGTTTCATGACTCGTCCTCCGTCACTGGCCCAACTCACACTCCACTCCGTGCAGAAACAGCGATTGCTCACTCACGACCGACGGCGCCGGCGACCGCCTCCGATCGCCCAGCGCGGAGCCAAAGCACGACTGCAGCGTCTTCTCACCGTCGTCACCGACGGTGGGACGTCCGGTCCAGACCCCCGCGCTCGCGCCGCCTCAATCACAGCGCGTTCGTGTCTACACCCGCGTGATCGGGCCCGGTACTATGGTTTCACATAGGTATGCGCGATGTGTGCGTTATCTGGAGACAAAACGATGGATCGAAGAACATTGTGTGGTGTGCGAATGACGGAGATCGTGTTCATCCAACGTTCTTCCGCCTGCGACGTTGAGAGCGCACGGCGCCGGCACTTTACGCGGCTGAATCAAGCACGTCGGCGTCTGCGACGGATCGACCACGCGTGCGGGTCCCGTGCCTGCCGTCACGGCGGTCGCCCCGCCGAGCGCTGAAGCCCCCTCGGCGAGGCACGCGGCGCCGGTGCTGGTAGGCTTCGGCCGTGGAACTTTCGCCCAACGTCCAGCCGATCTTCGACGCGCTCCAGGCCGCGCACCCGAAAGGCCTGACCCTCGACGAGCTCGCCGAGGAGCTGCTCCGGAAAAACCTCAGTTATCCGGAAATCGAGGAGCTCATCGCCGCCCTGGAGGCCGCCGGCATCGACCTCGAGGGCCCCAGCACGCCCGCCAGCCCCGCCGAGCTGGCGCGCGTCCTCGAATCCGCCCGCGCCTTCGCCGCCGAGCACGGGCGACGCCCCACGCTCGCCGAGCTCGCCGGCCGCGCCGGGCTGTCGCCCATCGTGGTCCGCCGCGCGCTCCACCTCGGAAAGTCCGCGGCGAACACCCATCGCGGAAAGCCAGGCGGCTGACCTCGTCGTTCGCCGGCCGCTAAGGCTCGTCGTCGTCGGCAGCGGCGGCGGGCGCCTTCGCGGGGCGCATTCCCGACGACGTCTCTATCGCTTCGCGCGCACAACGAGCTCGCGCAGGGCGACCGCGTTGTTGTGGGTGACGTCCTTGGCGCCGAAGAGCAGCGTCAGGGGACGGCTATCGGCCAGGGCCAGCAGCTGGTCGCGCGTGTCGGTCGCGGCCAGCTCGCGGTGGTATCGGCGCCGGAATTCGGCCCAGCGCGCAGGATCATGGCCGAACCAGGTGCGCAGCTCCGGGCTGGGCGCCAGCTCTTTCATCCAGGCGTCGACGCGGGCGGCAGCCTTGCTCAGCCCGCGCGGCCACAACCGATCGACCAGCACGCGAACGCCGTCGTCTGGCGAGGGCGGGTCGTAGACCCGTTTGACGCGAATCGAGCCGGGGTCCGCCCTCCGCTCGACGGAACGCTTCGCCACGCCCTTGCCGGCCGGCTGCCAGGCGTAGCGCGCGAGCGGGATCGTGCTCCCCGCGAAGCGGACGCCCTCGCGGCGTAGCAGCGCCTCCTGCAGATCCTCGTGGCCAAGGGCGTCGCCGCGCGCGCTGATCTTCCCCTGGGCGTTCACCACCCGGTGCCAGGGAACGTCGACCCCCGCCGGAACGGCGCGCAGCGCGCGGCCCACCAGCCGCGCTCGCCGGGGCAGCCCGGCCAGGCTGGCCACCTGGCCGTAGGTGGCGACGCGCCCCCTGGGGATCCGCGCCACCACCGCGTAGATCCGGCGCAGCGAGGCCGACGCGGCAGGCATGCCATCACCATAGTGCCGCCCCGCGGACAGCGCGAGGTGGTCTTTTCCACGCCGGCCGAGAGGACTACTCTGGGGCCGCGTTCGTCCTCCGAGGAGACCCAACATGTCCTACGCCGTGGATTTCGAGACCGTGTCGACGGTCGGCCTGGAGTCATCGCCCGTCGCGGCGGCCCTGGCCGGGCTGCGGGCGAACGAGGCCCGCTATTTCAAAAACAAGTACGGTCACGTCTTCACCGTCGAGCCCGCGAAGAAGGCGAAGGAGCTGGTCGACTACGTGCACCGCATCCTCAAGGACGAGCGGGATCTCGTGATCGCCTCCCGGCCCCTCGAGGCGACGCGCTTCGAGGTGGAGAACATCCGGTGGACCTACGTGTTCTACGAGAGCGGCCTCTCGATCAACGTGATGTACACGATCGACAGTCCCAAGAAGCGGGCCGTCGGCTTCAAGCTCTCCGACGGCATGGAGGTGCCCGCCGAGCTCGCCACCCGGTTCAAGTTCGCCCGGCAAAAGTCGAAGCTGGCCGGGACGATCCGGGGCTCGTTCTTCGTGATCAAGGGCGAGTACTGAGCCGGCCCGCGCGACCGGCGACGGCCGGCGGCGGCAGCGTGACCGTCCAGCGGGCCCACGGCTGATTGAAGTCGGCCGGCAGATCGAGACTCCAGGCCGCCTCCTCCAGGCAGCGCGAGAGCGCGGCCTCGGCGCCGCCCAGCGCGACGGCCGGGACGTCGACCACCTCGGCGACGGTGGTCTCGAGGACGACCGTCGCCCCGCGGCGCTCGCCTCCGCAGCCTCGCCAGGCCCGTCCCAGCTCCGCCTCGAGGAACTTCTGCCGGTCCATCCCGGGCGGCTCGGGCTGTCCCCGAAGGTTCGCCTGCCCGGCGATGAAGTCCGGCGCGTACGCCCTTCGCTCCTCGAGCCCCTCGGTCGAGGGGCGGACGCCCGGCTCGATCGCCAGGTAGCTGGTCACCGGCGAGACGGCGCGTCCTCGCCGGGCGAGCACCATCATCTCCGGCTCCGACAGCTCGTCGAGCAGCGCCGAGCCGAACACCAGCGCGGCCCACAGCCTGGCCTCGCCCGCCGTGGGCAAGAGACGCTGCTCGACCCGCTTGCCCCAGAGCTTGCCCTCGAGCGTGGCCGAGCGAACCGCGTGGTGATCGATGGCGAGCCGCTCGATCGCTTCACCCTCGCCCAGCTCGTGGCTCGCGGGATGGACGAAGGGCCCCTCGTCCGCCCCGGGCGCGAAGATCTGCACGTGCCGCAAGCGCATGGGGCGCGCCCACTCCTCGTAGGCCCGCTTCATCTCGTCCGCCGCGGCCGGATCGGCGGTCGCCTTGGCCTGCCAGACGACGCCGCCGGCCCGCTCGATGACCTCCGACCACGGGCTCTGGTCGTCGGCATCGAGTCCGGGCTCGCCCCGGTCGACCACGCCGAGGTGGACGACCGCGCCGCTCCGCAACCTCACGTCGGCCGGTCTCAGCGCCATTCGCGTCCGCAGGTCGGTGATGACCAGAATGCGTCGGGCCGCGGTGGGCGGGGACTCCGCCTCCAGGATGGCGTCGGCCTGCGCCAGGGCGGCGTCCACCTGACTGCCGTTGCGGCCGGCGAACGCCAGGTCGACCAGGTCCGGGGTGGCGCCGGCCACGCCGCGGAAGCCGGGGTAGAGGCGGTGGACCCGGCGATCGAACACCAGCACGGCCACGTGCCCCTCCCGATAGTGCGACAGGGCCGCGGCGAGGCCCGCCAGCCCGGCGCGGCGATCGTCGGCCTCGAAAGATCGGGACCCGTCGACGATCGCCACCACCCAGGCGCCGCGCGGCACGACGGAGAACCGAGGCGGCGCGTCGAACCGGTAGTGATTGAGCGCCCGGTCCTCGCCGAAGGGGACCGCCGCCAGGCGGCCCTCGAGCGCGCCCACGGGGGCGCGGCTGGGCAGCGCGATCTCGGGGCTCGACGCCTCGGGGATCTCGCGCGCGTACACCTCGCCCGGCAGCGCTTGCTCGATCCAGGGACCTTCGTCGGCGGCCCGCGCGAGGACGCGGTCCGGCCGCGCCGCCACGCCGTCGATCAGCACCTGCCCGCCGGCCACGGCCGAGCGAACGACCAGCTCGCGCGTCATCGCGCGCGGCAGCCTCACGACGTCGCGCCCGTGCTCGTAGGCGGTCGGGAGCTCCAGCGTGTATTCGACGGTCTTCTGCTGGCGCGGGGGAACCGGGAACACCTGCAAGGCCAGCTCACGCTGGGAGCGCCAGGAGAGCAGCGCCGGATCCTTCGGGTAGTAGCCGCCGATCCCGGTCAGCTCCTGGTAGCGGCGGGCCGCTTCCTCCGCCTCCAGCAGGTCTCCCCGAAACCAGATCGGCTGGCCGTCCCGCGTCCCCAGCGTGCGCAACGCGACCGCGACCGCCGACTCCGGGACGTCGATGTCGAACGTCACCTGATCGTGTCGCGGGCCCAGATTCTCGACGGTGCGGCGCACCACCACGGTGGCGTGGCCGCGGTCCAGCGTGACCTCGGCGCGCTGCCTCCGCTCGAACACCCGATCGCTCCGGAGGCCGCTGACCTCGTCGGCCCGGACGGCGGCCGGCGCCAGCAACGTGACGACCACCAGCGGTCCGAGGGGAGAGGCGAGGCGCATGCCCTGGGGACACCGCCCGGCACCGCGGGTTCCGGACGGCTCGACCTTTTCCGGGGCAGGCGCGGCCCCCGCGCGTCTGTCATCATATCCAGCTCCACGCCCGCTCGTGGTCGAGAGGTGAGCTCAACGTGAATCATTCCAAGCAATCTCGGTTCTTCAGGATCTCCGCCATCGGCGCGCTCGCGCTGATGACGTCGCTGGCCGTCGCTCGAGCCGCCGAGCAGCCCGATCAGCGCACCACCGAGGCCAACATCACCCGGGTGACGGCCGCGTTCCTGGCCCAATCACAGCTCACCCATCACCTGCTCGACAACCAGCTGGCCGGGAAGCTGCTCGACCGCTACGTCGACGAGCTCGACGGCTCTCGGTCCCTGCTGTTGCGTTCGGACCTCGACGAGTGGGTGCCGATGCGCGCCACGCTGGCGCAGGCGACGCTGGGCGCGGGGGACACGCGCCCCGCGCATGTCATCTTCGCGCGGTACCTCGAGCGCCTGCGGCAGCAGGTCGACTTCGACGCTCAGCTGCTGCGCGAGGGCCACTTCCAGTTCGCCGGTCACGATCGGGCGACGCTCGACCGCGAGCACGCCGAGCGCCCCAAGGATCTGGCCGCGGCGCACGAGCTGTGGAAGCAGCAGCTGCGGGCCGAGTACCTCGACGAGGCGCTGTCCGACAAGCCGCCGCACGACATCCCGGCCGTCCTCATCAAGCGCCACCAGCAGCAGCTGAGCACGATGGGCAAGTTCGGCGGCGAGCAGGTGCTCGAGCTGTACCTGGACACGCTGGCCCACGTCTACGATCCCCACTCCGACTACATGGACAAGGAGTCGACCGAGTCGCTGTCGATCTCCATGAACCTCTCGCTGGTCGGGATCGGCGCCTCGCTCGAGTCCGAGGACGGCCTGTGCACGATCCGCGAGCTGATCCCGGGCGGGCCGGCCGCGCTCAACGGGTCGCTCAAGCCCGGCGACCACATCGTGGCGGTCGCCCAGGGCGCGGGCACGCCGGTCGACGTGGTCGGGATGCCGCTGACCCAGATCGTCGAGCTGATCCGCGGGACCAAGAACACGCAGGTGACGCTGACCATCCAGCCGCCGTCCGGGGCCCGCACCACCGTTCGCCTCACGCGCGCGGAGGTGAAGCTCGAGGATCAGCAGGCCAAGGCGCGCCTCGTCGAGCTGCCGCGGGCCGGCGCGGCGCCGCTCCGGCTGGGGGTCATCGACCTGCCGTCCTTCTACTCGGGCGCCGACGACAGCGGGCGCAACGGCGCCACCGCCGACGTCGCGCGCCTGCTGGACAAGCTGACGGCCGAGAAGGTGTCGGGGGTGGTCCTCGACCTGCGCCGCAACGGCGGCGGGTCCCTGCAGGAGGCGATCAGCCTCGGCGCCCTGTTCGTCGGGGGCGGCCCCATCGTGCAGACGCGCGACGCGAAGGGCGCCGTCGAGGTGGACGCCGCGAAGGGCGCGGCCGCTCGGTACACCGGGCCGCTGGTCGTGCTCACCAGCCGGTTCAGCGCCTCGGCCTCGGAGATCGTGGCCGGCGCGCTGCAGGACTACGGCCGCGCGCTCGTGGTCGGCGACGCCTCGACGTTCGGCAAGGGGACGGTCCAGGCGATCACGCCGCTCGCGCCGGTCATGAAGAGCGCCGGCCTCGGCCATGCCTTCGACCCCGGCGCGCTCAAGGTCACGATCGCCAAGTTCTACCGGCCGAGCGGGGCCTCGACCGAGCTGCGCGGGGTAGCGTCCGACATCGTGATCCCGTCGGTGAGCGGCATCCTGCCGGTGGGCGAGTCCAAGCTCGTCGATCCGCTCCCCTGGGACACCATCGCCCCGGCGCGCTACGAGGCGCGCGGCGAGGTCGCCGCCTACCTCGCGGCCCTGCGCGACGGCTCCGCCCAGCGCGTCGCCGCCGATCCGGCGTTCAAGGACCTCCGGCAGCAGATCTCCCGGCTGCAGGCCCGGATCACCGACAACACGGTCTCCCTCAACGAGGCCGAGCGCCGGCGCGAGCAGGCGCAGGACAAGACGCTCGAGAAGGCGATCGCGGCCGCGGCGAAGGCCGAGGAGTCCGCGATCCCCGCCTACGAGCTCAGCGTCAAGGACGCCGCGTCGCCGGGGCTGCCGGCGCAGGCGACGAACCTGGCCAAGCCTCCCTCCGACCGGCACGCCCCCGTCCCGGGCGACGACGCGAAGGAGGCCAAGGCCGACGAGGCCGCGCTGACCGACGGCCTGGCCCTCGACGAGTCGCTCCACATCCTGGCCGACTACGTGGCCCTGCGGTCCCACCCGCCCGCCCCTCAGCAGAAGCTCGGCGCCAACGTCGGCCGCCGCTGATTATCTAGTAGAACGCGAGGTCGTCGATCCAGAAGTCGGCGGTGACGCCGCCGACGGCGTAGACCTGGAAGTCGATCGTCAGGACGTGCTGGGGGTTGAAGAGGGCGTTCCCGCTCGCCAGCGACGAGAACGGAACCTTGTACGAGGTCCAGGTGGTCGGGTCGAGCGTGATGTCGAGCCGGTTGCCCGAGCAAGAGGCCGCCGAGCAGGTGCCGCCATACGCCGACGCCGTCGTCTCGACCGTCGAGACGATCACCTGCAACGAGCCGGGCGTCCCCTTGGCAAAGAAGGTGATGCCCGTGAAGGCGGTGACGTCATACGCGTTCGGGACCTCGACCAGGTTGCTGGTGCTGCCGTTGAGCGAGCAACCGATGGCCCCGTACGTGTAGAAGCTGCCGTAGGTGTGCATCGCGTAGTTGCTGGCGCCGCGCGGCGGCTGGATCGGATCGGGGCGCGTGGGCGCCACGTTCGGCGGCGGCGTCTGCGTGGTCGAGCTGCTGCCGTCGTTGTAGGCGAACCAGTGGCCGATCCGACCGTTCCCCTGGCAGATGATGCCGGTGTCGGCCTCCATGTTGTCGATCGTCAGGCCGCACGCCCCGCCGCCCGCGCCGCCGGTGCCGGTCGTCCCGCCGGCGCCGGTCGTTCCGCCGGTCCCGGTCACGCCGCCGGCGCCAGAGCTGCCGCCCGCGCCGGTCGCGCCGCCCGCGCCCGTCGTCCCCGCGACGCCGCCGGTCCCCGTGGCGCCCGCGCTCCCGCCGGCGCCCGTGGTTCCACCCGCGCCCGTCGCGCCGCCCGCGCCCGTCGTCCCGGCGTTGCCGCCGGCGCCGCCGCCGCCCGTCGCCCCGCCACCGCCCGAACCACCCGTGGCCGCGGCGACGCAGCTGGCGCCCGAGGCGCCCACCTGGCAGACGAGCGGGTCGCACGCCACCGCGGTGCCGACGTAACCGTCACCGACGGTGTTGCAGGTCGCGACGCCGTTGAGCATGCAGCTGGTCTGGCCCGGGGTGCAGACCGCCGCCTGACAGGTGTTGGCCTGGCAGTACTGCCCGCTCGGACAATCGGTGGCGGTGATGCAGCGGACGCACGAGCCGCTGGTGAGATCGCACAGCAGCCCGAGCGGCGTGCAGGTCCGGTCGGAGGCGCACTTCGTCCGGCACATGTCGGCCACGCAGGTCTTGGTCGTGTCGGCGCAGTCCGCGTCGGTGAGGCAGTCGACGCAGCGACCGGCCGTCGCGTCGCAGACCTGCGCGCTGGAGCAGTCGAGCGAGTTCTTGCACGGCGTGAAGGGCACACAGGTGCGCGCCGTGCAGTCGTTGTTGGCCGGACAGTCGGCCGCGGTCACGCACATCACGCACTGGGCGATCGACGGATCGCAGACCTGCCCGAGCGCGCACTGCAGGCTGTTCTGGCAGCCCATCTGCGTTCCCGCGTCGGACTTGGCCTTGCCGCCGCCCCCGCCGCAGGCCAGCGGCGCCACCGCGGCCACCACGGCCAGGAATGACAACCGCCTTCGAATAACAAGTCCAAGCGCTCGGCCCAATTCGATCCCCCTGGAAAATATGGAAGCGCGAAATTGTCTCAACTTTCCCGGTTCCTTGTCCAGGGGGCCTCATGGTCGAGGTGGCGGAAATTCGCCGCGCGTCATGCCACGAGGCGCCCGCGGCTGGACGCGGTCGCTCCCGGAGTCGTCGGCGCGCCAGCGGGCCGTCAGCGGGCGGCGTGCAGGGAGTCGTCGCGAACCGTGACGGCCAGCTGCTTGTCGAAGGGGATGTTCATCCCCTTCTTCTTCTCGGTGGCGATCGTGAAGCTGGCGGGGCGGTCGGCGGGGACTTCGACCACCTCGCGCGACTCGACGTTCAGCTTGTAGCCCGAGAGGTACGTGAACGGGCCGCGGTTGCGTCCCTGATAGGTGAGGCGCGCGCTGACCACGTGGCGGCCGGGACGCACGCGTCCCGCGTAGATCACCGTGTTCGCGGCGCGCGGCGCGCCGGTCAGGACCGGCAGGGGGTGGTCGTCCATGACGAAGCGGGCCTCGACCAGCTGAAACCCGTCGCCGGCGTCGTCACGGAACCGGACGGTGGCCATGGTCTCGGGCAGCGCGCCGGCGCGCGCGGGGCGGGGCGCGCTTTTCGGCGCCACCGCCGAGCCCTGTGGCGCGAGCGACAAGGACCGTCGCCCGGCCGCGGAGTCGGCGTGCCGGCGGGGGCGCGCCTCCGACGGGGCCGCGACGACGGTCGGCGCGCGCTCGAGCGGCGGGGCCACCACCTCCTTGTCGCGGTTGGGGACCACCTTGAAGGGGAGCGGCGCGAAGCCCTCCTTGGTCAGCGTCAGGGCCACCGCTTCCTCGCCGCGCGGCAGGCGCAGGACCAGCGGCGTCTCGCCGAGCGGGCGCGGCTCGGCGCCGGGCGCGCCGGCGGCGGTGACCACCGCGCCCTGAGGGGTCGAGTCGAGCGCGACCTCGACGGTCGCCGACGGAGGGGCCGACGCCGCCGCGCCCGGGGACGGTCGGTGCCGGACCAGCACCAGCACGGCCAGCGCGGCCAGCGCCGCCGTCGGCAGCGCCGCCGCGAGCCAGGAGACCCGCGCCGGGGTGCGCGCGCGCGCGACGGCCGCGCGCGGCGGCGGAGGAGGCGAGGCGATGGGACGCGGCGTGGGCGCGCTCCCGCCGGCCACCACCGTCGAGCCGCCGGCGCCGATCTCCGCCTCGACCGCCAGCACCTCGCCCGGCGCCTCCGACGCGGGGAAGAGCGCGCGCGTCTCACCCGCGAAAGCTTGCGTCGAGTAGCGCTTGCGCAGGACCACGGCGTCGAGGGCGTCGGCCATGTCGGCGGCGCTGCGGAAGCGCTGGTTCGGATCGCGCGCCAGCGCCCGCATCACCGCCGCCTCCAGCGCCGGCTTGACGCCGGGGTTGCGCAGCGACGGACGCGGCACCGGCATCTCGCGCACCATCTGCAGCGTCTCGAGATCGTTCTCGCCCACGAACAGGCGCTGCCCGGACAACAGCTCGTGCAGCACCACGCCCAGCGAGAAGACGTCCGAGCGGGCGTCGGCCGGCCGCCCCTCGAGCTGCTCGGGCGCCACGTACGACATCTTGCCCTTCAGCGTGCCGGCCTCGGTCAGGTTGGTGCGCAGCTCCTGGGCGGCGCGCGCCAGACCGAAGTCGAGAATCTTCACCGTCCCGTTCCAGCCCACCATGATGTTGGGGGGCGTGACGTCGCGATGAACGATGCCCAGCGGCGTACCGTCCGCGTCGGTCAGCGTGTGGGCGAAATCGAGGCCGCGGCAGACCTGGCGCCCCAGCTCGGCGACGAACGTGGCAGGCGCCACCTCACCCCGCTCCTCCAGCCGCCGCAGCAGCCGGGCCATGTCCACGCCGTCGACCGGCTCCATGACGATGAAGTGGCTGTCGTCGTGAAAGGCGAACTCGAACACCTGCACGACGTTGGGGTGGACGATGCGGGCCGAGATCTTCGCCTCGTCGACGAACATCCGCACGAACTCGGGCGTGTGCGACAGGTGCGGGTGGATCCGCTTGATGACGAACGCCCGTTCGAACCCGTCCGGCCCCTCGCCGGTGGCGCGGAACACTTCGGCCATCCCGCCGCTGCCGATCCTCTCCGTCAGCCGGTACTTCATTTCCTTGATCGTCCCTCGCGCGCGGCGGCGCGCCGAAAGCTTCTAGCTCGATCGCGCCCGGCACGCAAAGGGCCCGGCGCGCGCGCGCCGCCCCTAGTCATCGTCACCGAAAACGGAAGTAGGCCTCGATCGAAAGCGTGTGCGAAAGCTGGCGATAGCCGATCGTCACCGACGACGTCGCGGGATCCGTCTCGTCCAGGAGCGAGTACTGCCCCACCAGGGCCGTCGTGGCGTCGAACCAGCCGGCGAACCCGACGGAGCCGACGTACCGCGTGACGAAGATGGGATCCGAATACGGCTCGTACCGCCCGGCGAAGGCGCTGGCGAACACGCCGGTGCCCTTGGTGGGGTAGACCTCCACGTCGACCGACCCTTCTTCACCGCCCTGGACCAGCGTCCCGGAGACGTTGACCCCCACCCGACGACGGATGACGCTGAACGCCGACAGCGTCAGGTTGCGCCGCCACGAGCCAAACGCTCCCGCGGTTCGGTCGACGGCACCTCCCCCCGACAGGTTGACCCTCGTGTTGCCGTAACGGATGCCCGCCCCCGCGGAGGCAGAGAAGGTATGCCCGGTCTGCGCGACGTCCACGTCGTGCAGATCGAAGTACCCGTACGATGCTCCGCCAAACACGGCCAGCCACCGTTTCAGGTACGCATCGAACGAGGCGCCGATGCCGGCGTTCCACTCCGTGCGATCGACGCCGCCGTACGGATTGGTGGTATCGAAGCGGCCCCCGCTGAACGACAGCGTGAAGCTGCTCTCGCGCTGCATGAAGGGCTGGAGCGTGTAGGGCGAATCATCGTCGCGCAGCGGCACCTCGAACGCGGTCAGGCTCATCGACAGCGCTTCCCGGTTGCCGTGGGTGCTCGGGCTCCCGGGAGGGTACGCGAGCGAGTACCACCCTCCCGAAGCGGCAGAGTCGACCTGAAAGTCGGGCTCCTCGTCGGCGCCGGCGGTCCGGAGCTCCTCGGCCGGAGCCTGGGCCCGAGCGAGCGCGCAGGGGACGACCAGCGCCGCCGCCCCAGCCAGCACCCTCACCAGACCTCGATTCACCACGCCCTATCAACGGACGGAGGCGGGATCATTTCCTGACCAGTCGTGACACGCCCACCGCATCCTTTTGGGCCGCTCGGACGTCGTCTGCTCGGAGGCAACATGGAAGGACAGCAGCGCAGGTCGGCGATCGTCACCGGGGGCGGCTCGGGTATCGGGCGGGCCACCGTCCTGGCCCTGGCGGCGGGCGGGACGCGGGTCTGGGCGGTCGGACGGGACGCTGGGCGGCTCGAGCGGGTCCGCCGCGAGGCGACCGGACCGGGCGAGGTGGCGGCCCGGGCCTTCGACGCCTCCGACGCGGCGGCGATGGACCGGCTGATCGACGAGGCCGAGCCCGATCTGATCGTGCACGCGGCCGGGGCGCGGCCCAGGCTGGCGCTGGCGCATGAACAGACGTGGGACAGCTTCTCGGAGCCCTGGAACGTCGACCTCAAGATCGCGTTCCAGCTCGGGCAGACGGCCATCCGGCGGCCGCTGCGGCCGGGGAGCCTGGTGGTGTTCGTGTCGAGCGGCGCGGGGCTGGGCGGCTCGCCGCTGTCGGGCGGGTACGCGGGGGCCAAGCGGATGCAGATGTTCCTGGCCGGCTATTTTCAGCGCTCGGTCCAGGCGACCGGCCGCGGGATAAGATTCGTCGCCATGGTGCCGAAGCAGCTGGTCGCCGGGACGGAGCTGGCCGAGCAGGCGGCCGACGCCTACGCGGCGCTGAACGGGATCTCGCGCGACAAGTACATGGAGCGGTTCGGCGCGCCGCTGACGGCGGACGGCGTGGCGCGGGCCATCGTGGGCCTCGCGCGCGGGGAGCTCGGACGCGAGGGGAACGTCATCGGCGTGACCGGCGCGGGGACAGAGGCGCTGTGAGCGGGCCGAGCCCGCCCCCCGAGCTGGCCGCCGCGCGCGCCAAGTTCCTCGAGCTGGTGGCGGAGCTCCGCCCCGAGCTCCACCGCTACTGCGCGCGCCTGACCGGCTCGATCGTCGACGGCGAGGACGTCGTGCAGGACACGCTGGCCAAGGCCTACTACGCCGTCAGCCTGTCGGCGGAGATGCCGCCCTTGCGTCCGCTGTTGTTCAGGATCGCGCACAACACGGCGATGGACGTGCTGCGCCGCTACGAGCGCCGCAACGTCGAGCTCCGCGGCGACTGGCCCGAGGAGGCGGCGGCCGCCGCCGAGCGCGAGGACCGGCCCGATCCGCAGGTGGTGCGCGCGGCGCTGGCGACCTTCCTCGACCTGCCGGTCGCGCAGCGGAGCGCGGTCATCCTCAAGGACGTGCTGGGCTGCAGCCTGGAGGAGATCGCCGACAGCACCGGCGCCAGCGTGCTGGCGGTGAAGGCGGCGCTGTTCCGCGGCCGCACGGCCCTGCGCGCCCGCGCCGCGACGCACGACGGGGGAGAGCCCGCGGCGGGTTCGGCGCTCGACGCCGGCGACCGCGCGCGGCTCTCCCGCTACGCCTCGCTGTTCAACGCCCGCGACTGGGACGCGCTGCGGGCGCTCATGACCGAGGACTGCCGGCTGGATCTGGTCTCCCGGGCCGAGCGGCGCGGCGCCGCCGTCGGCGAGTACTTCTCGCGCTACGCCGAGCTGCGCGACTTTCGCGTGGTGGCGGGCGTGCTCGACGACGCCGCTGGCGGCCGCCCGGCGCTGGCGGTCCACTCGCCGCGCTCGAGCGAGCATCCCGCCAGCTTCGTGCTCATCGGCTGGCGCGGCGAGCGCGTCGCGCTGATCCGCGACTTCCGTTACGTCACGTACATCGCCGACGAGGTCCTGCTGGGACGCGCGGCGTTTCACCCGGAGGAGACGACATGACCGCCAAGGGAGAGGGGACCGCCGCGAAGCCGTGGAAGCTGAAGACGCCGCCCGGGACGTCAGACTACGAAGCGTATCGCGACGAGGCGAGCGCTCCGCCGGCGCTGGTCGTCCAGGTCGGCAAGACCCAGCTCCGCTATCACCTGCGGTGCATCGACGATCTGCACGCCATGCTGGTGAAGGCGGGCGATTGGATGCCGCTCGGCAGCGCGGACGAACAGAAGCCCGCCGCCGAGGGGACGATCGAGGCCTGGGGCCGCGCCGCCGACAACCCGGTCAAGGGGTGGTACGGCCTGAAGAAGGGGCTGCGCGGGCGGTTCGGGATGTACGTGCCGCCGGTGCTGGAGGCGCTGGGCCTGGCCGAGGTCGAGCACAACCCCAAAAACAACAGGATGAGGGCCAACGGGATGCGCGCGCCCGCCGCCAAGAAGTAGCGCCTGCGGGATCGTCTACCTGCGGTCACCGTGACCGACGGCGACAAGGACACCATGACCCGCCAGATCGCGATCTACGCCAGCCCGTAGCCGGCGCCGCGCAAAGGTCGCGGCGGCGGGGCACCCGTTGGAGCAACCCCACCACCGCGACAAACCACCGACGGCGCGACCTAGCGGGTCGAGCGCGCGGCCCTCGCGCGGCCCGAGGCGAGGGCGTCCAGCCGAGCCTTCAACTGTTCGGGGTCCCCGGCCCAGGATGCCGACGGCTTGGCCTTCGGTTCGGCCGTCGCGTGCGCGGGGACCTGTGGCGCCGTCGGAACCGGCGGAGGCGTGACCGACGCTTCGGGGACCAGGTTCCGGGGCGGTGGCGACGGACGCGCCTTCGGCGTTGCACGCCGCGCCGAGGAGGGCCGCGGCAAGCGAGGCCTTGCTGCCGCGGCCTCCGGCGTCGCCACGGGAGGGGGCGTGGGCGGCATGTCGGGCAACGCCTCCGCTGGAATCGGCGGCGGCCGGCTCGGCGACCTCGGCGCCGCCACCTGCATCCGGGCGCGCGCAATCACGGCGTCCCAATCCCCGTCGTGACCGGCCGGGACCGCGGGCGGCCGCGGGCGCGCCGGCACCGGTGGCAGCGGCACGTCGGCCCAGCGCTCCGTGGCCAGGTCGGCGCGCAGCGCGGTCGGATTCGCCTGGGCGCGGTGGAACACGGTCTTGAACCAGGTCAGAGCATCCATTCTCTCCTCCGGTCGGGGGCCCGGTGGTGCGCGGTTTCGCCTATGTCTACGTGCGTGCCCCAGCCGTCGATCTACTGCCCCGTACGGAGTCCATCGCCAGCCGAACGGTTAGGTGAAAGTCGCTCCGCCGCTCTCGAGAGGCCGCCTGAGCTTCAAATTTCAGGAGCCGCCCGACGGCGGGAGAGGCGCGCGACCGCGCGCGGGACGAACGCCGGCGTCTCGCGCAGGTAGTCGGCGGCGGTGGCGCCGAAGCGGGCGACGAGCGCGCGCTCTTCCAGCAGCCGGATCGGCCCGGCCAGCGCGCAGCTGAAGAGGAGCGAGAAGATCAGCGACGCGCGCGTGCCGATCGCCGCAGCCCCGGCCGCCACGAACAGGATCTCGGCGAGCTCGAGCGGGTGGCGAAGGTGGGCGTAGATCCCGCGACGGCTCAGGCGGGCCGGCGGATCGAGGGGCTCGGGCGTCCCGCCGGCGGCGGCCAGCGCGCGTGTCCCGGCGACCGCCAGCGGGATCGCCGCGGCCAGCAGCACGGCGGCCAGCGGCACCGCCAGGGGCGCCGGGCAGACGCGCGGGGCGCCGGCGCGCGCGGACAGGGCGATCGGCACCAGCACGGCCAGCGTCCCCACGAAGCTGGCCCAGTAGGCGACCAGGCGAAACGGCAACCAGACGCGCCGGCGCATCGCCCGCTCGACCAGCCCGCCGAAGCCGACGGCGGCGGCCAGCGCCAGCCCGAACGGCCAGCCGCGGAGCGAGCCGGCCCCGCCGGCCACGCTCGCCGCGGCCACCAGCCAGCTCGCGGCCGCGGCGGCCGGGCGCCGCGCCAGCCCCGCCCAGACCGCGGCTGCGGCCGTCCAGGCGGCAGCCACGAAGGCGCACGAGAGATCGACCGCCGGCCAGCCCGAGGAGGGCTCGAGCACCGACGCCACGGTCGCGCCGAGCCAGGCCGCGCACCAGGCGGCCCGCCCCGCGCGGCGCGCGTCGCGGCCGTCGAGCCGCCGCGACATCGCGCCGAGCGCGGCCAGCAGGACGCCGGCGTAGGAGACCACCAGCCACCCCAGATCGGCCCGCGGGAACGACAGGTTCATCGGTTCGCCAGCGCCACCCGAGGAGCGTCCCCTGGCTGCCCCACGAAGCGCTGCCGGACGAACTCGTCCAGCAGGTACCCCTGCACCTTGCCGGCGAAGAACCGCTCGATCGGCGCGAAGTACCAGCGCGGCGTGACGCGCGGCCGGTAACGCGTGGCGTGCGTCATCCGGGTCCGTCCGCCCGGGAGCGCGTCGAAGGTGAACGAGGCGTCGACCAGCTCGGCCCAGTGATCGAAGAACTCGCGTCCGGCCCGCTCGACGCGGAGGTCGACGTCGAAGCGGCGCGGCGCCTCCGAGCGCGTGACGGTGGCCAGCAACGCGCCGTTGTCGAACACCACGCGACGGAACGCCCCGGGCGCCACGCCGTCTCCCTCCAGCGCGCGCGGCCGCGGGAGCAGCTGGCCGAGCAGCCCCGCTGGACGATCGGGGAAGGCGATCTGCAGGCGCGCCATCGTCGCCCAGACGTCCTCGCGGGGCGCGTCGATGTCGACGCTGTCGGCGATGGTCATCGTCGGCAAGGGCGCGCGCGCGACCCGCGGCTCGAGCCAGGCGGCCGCGCCCGGAATCAGCAGCAGGAGCACGGTGAAGAGACCGGGCGGCCGCCGGCGCGCCCGCACGATCGCGCCGGTGATCGCGGCGGCCAGGGCGGCGCTGGGGAGGTAGATGGGCGTCAGCATGAGGATGCAGATCGCGCCCTCGTGCAGGATCGGCATCGCCCCCGCCAGCGACAGCGCGCCCAGCACCACGCCCATCCGGGCCGGTCGTTCGGGCCGAACCGTCCCGGCCAGGATCCCCAGCAGGACCGGCAGGGCACAGAAGAGGATCCACCCCAGCTGTTCGGTCTCGCCGCGCGCGTACCGGCTCCAGGCCAGCATGATGGCCGAGGCGCTCGCGATCCCGGCCGCCAGCGCGACCAGATATGGCCAGCGGCCGGGGGCCCCCTTCGGCGAACCGCCGGACATGCTGCTGGCATCGTTCGCGGCGTCGGTCCTGGCGTCGTTCATGCCGTCGTTCATGGCTGCCTCCTCCGTTTGCGCCTGCCGGGCGCCTTCACCGTCTCGACCGGCTGGCCGATCACCGCCAGCGCCTCCACCAACCAGGCGACCACCGGCGCGGCGGTCGGCGACTGCGCCAGCAGCGCCATCCGGCCGACGATCGTCGCCGCGGCGTCGGCGAGCGCGTACGTCTTCTGCATGCCCGGCGAGGCGTCGTGCACGGCGTGCAGGATCAGCGCGAGGTGCAGCGCCCACAGCGCCGTCTCGGCCAGCCGGGCCGCCTCGCCCGTCAGGCCGGAGCCCTCGAGCGCGAACGCGAAGGTGGCGATCGCGCGCTGGCGGATCTCGCGCGTCTGCGGACCGAACACCGACAGCGGGTGCTCCGGCTCGCCGGTGAAGCGGAACAGCGCCCCGAGAAAGGGGCGGCTCTTCTCGACCAGCTCCAGCTTGCTGCGCAGCGCGACCCGCACCCGATCGGCGGGCTCGGCCAGGCCGGGAAGCCGCTCGCGCAGCAAGCGTTCGTGCTCGTCCTGCGTCCACCGATAGAAGGCGAGGACCAGGTCCTCCTTCGATCGAAAGTGGTAGTAGGTCGCGCCGACGCTCAGCCCGGCCTCCTCGGCGATGTCGCGCATGGTGGTCCGGTCGAACCCCTTGCGCCGGAACAGCCGCAACGCCGTCTCCAGCAGATGGTTGCCGGTGGCCTCTCGCTTCGTGGTCATTTTTGAACCTGTTCAAAACTTACCCCCGCCCCGGGCGTGCAGCAAGAGAAACTTTGAACGCGTTCAAAACCAGGCCCGCGCCGGGCGCCGGCTAGACGCAATCGCAAATTTTGTGTGAGAGAGTGCTCGGCGCCGCCGATCGCTGATCGACAACCTCGGCGTCGAGGTCTGCGCCACGTCGCCGCAGCGACGAACCATCGGCAGCTCGCATCCTCCCGTATCGCGCCCGCCTGCATCGACAATCGAGGTCAGCAATGAACAGCTTCGCCCGTGCGTCCCGCACCTCGCCCTCGACCTGCAGGCCAACTACCTCTCGCAGGCCGTCGACACCGGGTACGGGACCACGGCGACCGCCACCGGGTACGGCCTGGCGCCGACGCTGCAGTTTCAGTTCAAGTCCGTCGGTCACACGCCGTACATCGGCGTCGGATTTGCCTACGTGCACCTCTCGCTGCGCGACGTGACCGGCTCGGCCAGCGCGCTCCTGGTGAACGCCGGCTACGAGTGGCGGTTCGCCTCCCGCGTCGGCGTCCTCGTCGGCGGCGGCATCGCCGACATCGGCAGCATCAAGGCGATGAGCTCCGACGGAACCAGCATCAGCGAGACCGGCGGCGCGCACTTCAACATCGAGGCCGGCGTCCGCTACTACTTCGGCGGTGGCGGCGGCAGCGCCGACGACGGCAACAAGTAGCCGCGCCGACGACGACGAGCCACGCGGCGCGAGCCGCGCGGGCGCCGCTCGCGTCATTTGCGGCGTAGGCCGCGACTGGAAAGGCTGTTACCATTCTGCCAGATGGTCGGCGGTTGGAAGGTCTGGTGGGCGCTGGCCGGCGCCGCGATGGTCGCGCTGGCGACCGCGGGGTGCCAGAACGACCTCGGTCCCTCGACGACGCCCTCGAGCACGGGACCGATCCTCTACGCGGTGACCGGGTGCGGTGGCGGGCCCTGCGACGGCAACGGCCTGGTGGCCATCGACGTCGCCCAGAAGCGTGCCGTCGCGCAGGCCGCGCTCTACGGCGCGATCGCCCTCGCCTACCGAAATGGGCAGCTGCTGGTGGCCGGCGGGTCGGGCACCACGCGCATCTCGATCGTCGATCCGGTCACGCTGGCGGTCACCCGCATCCAGACGTTGCCGTGGGACCCGAGCGCGGCGGCGTTCTCTTCCGACGGGTCCGTGCTCTACGCGGCCCACGACGACGGCTACGTCTCGCAGGTGCGCGTCTCCGACGGCGCGGTGACGGCCGAGATCCAGGTCGCCCCGGCGACGGGATCGGCGGGGCCGAACCAGATCGCCGGGCTGGCGGTCGACCCGACCGACTCGTTCGTGGGCATCACCGGCTTCGACGGGGTGAGCAGCAGCGTGACCGCGATTCGGATCTCGGGCCAGACGCTGGCGGTCGCCTTCAACGTGGCGTCGCTGCCGTTCGCCTCGTCCAACTGCGAGCGCCAGGCCCAGGGCCCCGGCTTCGATCGCGCGGGGACGGCGCTGGCGACGTTCGACCGCAACTGCGGGGCGTTCGACGTCTATGATCTGGCCAGCGGCGCGCTCGACGCGACGGCCTCGGTGCTGTACGCGCGCCCCTACGGCACCAGCTTCAACGCCAGCACCATCGCCGACGCGGCGGGGCGCTTCTGGGCCGACAACGCGGGCAACCTGTACCGGACCAGCCTGACGGACACCGGCCAGCAGGCCTCTTTCGCGTTCAGCCCCTCCACCGGCGGGCTGGTCACCGACGGGACGGGGCAGACCATCTACGCGCTCAAGGGCGATCCGCGCAGCAACGGCGCCTTCACCATCGACCCCGCCAGCGGCGCCGCGACGCAGCTCGACTGGAACCTGGATCTCGTCCCGCTCGGCGCGGAGATCGTGACGGTGACCTATGCCGGGCCGTAGACGCGACATCTGCTCGCTTGGCTCGCGGGCCATGCGTTCGTGCCTCTTGCTGTCGAGCGTGATGGCGGCCGCGGCGGGCGGCTGCAACCAATCGCTGACGAGCAACATGACCGGCACCGGCGGCGCCGGGACCGGCACCGGCGGCCTCGGGCCCGGCGCGGGCGGCTCCGGCGACACGGGCGGCGGGCCCTTTGGAACCGGCGGGATGGGCGGGAGCATCGGTCCGCCCGCCTGCAGCACGCTGGAGGCTGAATATCGGTCGGCCTTCAGCGCCGCGGAGACCTGTCAGGTCGGCGCCGCCGGCCAGTGCCAGCAGCTCTACTACGGCGCGCTGTCGGGGTGCGAATGCCCGACCTACGTCACGGACAGCACGGCGCTGACGACGATCGAGCAGGCCTGGCAGGCCGCGGGCTGCAACACCGGGCCCGAGCCGCCCTGCGGCCTGTGTCCGGCCCCGCTCAACACCACCTGCGTCTCGGTCGACGGCGGCAGCCTCGGCGCCTGCTCGTACGCACCGGGGACCGGCGGCACGACCGGGGCGGGCGGCGCGACCGGCCAAGGTGGCTCGGGCGGCTCGACGGCCGACGGCGGCGTCGCCAGCTGCTCCCAGCTGGCCTCCGAGTACACGGCCGTCCTCGAGGGGGCCAAGAGCTGCACCTCCGGTGTCGCCGAACAATGCACGCAGCTGGTCCCCGCCGGGCTCTCGCCCTGCCCCCCCTGCCCGGTGTTCGTGAACGATCGCGGCGTGCTGGACGCGATCCGGCAAGCGTGGACCACCGCCGGCTGTGGAAACGTCGCCGTCTCCTGCCCGCAGATCGCCTGTCCCGCGCCGAAGGGCGCCGCCTGCCTCCCGAGTGACGCGGGCGGCGCTGTCTGCTCGCCGGCCGCGGTCGTCGCGACCGGCTGAATCTCAGTTACAGCCGATGCGGGTCGACCCGACGGCGATGTCGTCGAACCAGATCGTCAGGTTCTCGCCGCTGAAGACGGTCCAGCCGAAGCCGATGCTGGTCGGCTGGAACGGCGACGGCGCCTTCCACTGATCGTTGACCCCCGAGGTCTTGGTGGTCGTGCCGGGGATGAAGGTCAGCCCCGACACGGCGGTGCCGTCGACCCAGGTCTCGAGCGCGCCGGTCGAGCTCGAGGTGTGGAACTCGACGCAGGTCCAGGTGTTCACCTTGGGATAGGTCGACGACGCGCCGCCGGTGGTGTTCTTGTCGGGCAGGATGTTGCCGTCCGACGTCTGCCACATGAGGACGTTGGTGGCGTTGCCCGCCCCCTCGGACGCGAGCTGGAGGTACGTGTCCTGGCTGCCGGTGTTGAGGGTCCCCGAGGTGAGCCCCAGCGCCATCATGAAGGCGTGATCGAACGTCATCGACGTGTCGCTGAGGCGCACGTAGAAGCGGCCGTAGACGTCGCTGCCGGTCAGCTTGCTGAAGGCGCTGGTGTTGAGCATGAGCGGGCCGCACGAGTCGCCGCCCTGCACCTTCATCGAGTTGGGCGGGCTGTGCGACTGCGTCGAATCGACCGCGAACGGCCAGGGCGTCCCCTGCGTGCTGCAGGTCTTGGCCCCGATCATCGTCCAGAGGCTCGAGTCGGGGCTGGCGCCGGACGACTGCGTGTCGAAGTTGTCGCACAGCGCGAGCCCCGCGCAGCCGCCGCTCGAGCCCGCGCTGCCGCCAGTGCCCGAGCCGCCGCTGCCGGTGGCGGCGCCGCCCGTCCCGGCGTTGCCCCCGGCGCCGCTGCCGCCGGTCGAGGTGCCGCCGGTGCCGACCGAACCGCCCGTCGCGCTGCCGCCCGAGCCGCCGCCCGTGGCGCTGCCGCCCGAGCCGCCGCCCGTCGCGCTGCCGCCCGAGCCGCCGCCCGTCGCGCTGCCGCCCGAGCCGCCGCCCGTCGCGCTGCCGCCCGAGCCGCCGCCCGTCGCGGTGTGACCGCCGGTGCCGGTCGGCCCACCCGAGCTCGAGCTGCAAGCGGCCGCGAGCCCGAAGCAGCCAAGGAGGACGAAGGAAAGCGAAGCTGATTTCATCTCCCGACTTTCTGCTGGAAATCCGGCTGGTGCAAGTGGCGCAGCACGTCGACGGCCGAGGTCACTCGGTGCGCACGACGATCACCTGTCCCCAGGGGAGCGCGACCACCGGATCGCCGCGCCCGGCGAAGAAGGCGTCGAACGGGCGGCGGACGGACGCCAGGTTGTAGTCGTCGCCGATCAGGATCCCGCCCCTGCAGAGCCGTGGGTAGAAGAACTCGAGCCCCGCGCGGGTGCTCGATTCGAGGTCGAGATCGAGGTGCACGAACGAGAACCGCAGGTCCTCGAGCCCCCGGGCCGACTCGGGGAACAGCCCGGGCCTGAAGTGAACGCCGGCGCATCCCGCGAGCGCAGCCTCGACGTCGCGCCGTGGAACGTGAAGCTTGCTGAACCGACTCGCCAGCTCCGCGGCGGTCTCGTGACCCGGCGAGTGGGGAGCGGCGTCGAAGACGTCGAACAGATAGAGGGGCGCGTCGCCCTTCGCCTCGCAGATGAGGCGCGCGGTGCCCCCGGCGAACACGCCCGCCTCGGCCATGGCGAGCCCGGGCCGTCGCGCCGCGCGGACGTGGGCCAGGATCTCGAGCGCGGCGGCGTCCTCGACCAGGAGGGGGACCTGGCGCCGGGTCCGGGCGACCAACTCGAGATCCCGGCGCGCCTCGGGAAAGATCAGGTGGACGATCGTCGCGTGCCGGCGCGCGAGCCACCACCGGGCCACGCGCCCACGAAACGTCAATCGGCGTTGCACGCTCGCTGCTCCGGTTCCGGCCGCGCAGGCCGGCGGCGCATCTGGCAACGCCGCGACGTCATTGTCAATCGATTGTCAATTGAGGGCGCTCCCGAGAAACGCGCCCGCCCGGTCCGCGCCGCCCGCCGGGTGTTGATTGACTAACGGCGTCGCGCCATCAGGTTCCAGGTTGCAGGAAGGGGGAAGGGCATGGAGAGGTGTAGCCAGAAGGTCGGGGTGGCGGTGTTGCTCTCGTTCGCGGCGTG
>Ga0070734_10000652_pt1 | contig 65453 bp, 52 predicted proteins | sample Coa_R1_8_FD_66444 | JGI IMG/M metagenome (GOLD analysis project Ga0070734, IMG submission 66444) | Surface soil microbial communities from Centralia Pennsylvania, which are recovering from an underground coalmine fire - Coalmine... | ecosystem: Environmental > Terrestrial > Soil > Unclassified ...
ACGCCGACCTGTGCTTCGGCGTCTTCGCGTTAAGCGTCGAGACAAGGCCCAGTGCTGCGGGAGGGACCTGTGCCTCGTGGAAAATTGCAATATCTTTCGCCGAGATGGTCCGCCCGTAGATTCTCGTGTTTGCGTCGTTGTCAGGTCGGATCGTCGAACCTTGGAGCGAAATACCTGCAAATAGACCGCGATTGCGTGAATAGCTCAATATTTCAGCACGCATCGAGGCATCGGTTTCTGCCGACGTGGTGCGCCCGACTGGTCCTGCTGCTACCGACGCATCCGCTCCGAGCTTCACTTTGCTGCTCAAGATTGCATTTCCACCGCGGGCATTCATCACGAGAAGGACGTAGTCCGTAGCTTGCCCACCAATCTGGAAGCCAAAGCTGGCCCCCTCAAGAGCCATCATTGAGGGCGCACCCCAAGGGCCGTTAAAGTTATCGCCACCGCGGCACGTCATGGCACCACGGCCATAACTGACTCCACCCACAAATGCCCCCTTTTTAGCTGATGGAAAAACAACAACACAGGTGGCCTTATCAAGGAGATCTTGTGGAATGTTTTCTGGAACATTCAGAATCTCCGTCAGCACAGTACCGGCATGTCTTAAACGGTCTTCGTCTTTGGCTACGTTGTCTGCCCAACTGGCGGTTGCAAGCAACAAAACGCTGATCGAGCACGCTAATATTTTTTTCTTCATGAGGGCCTCCTAAGAACGAAAAAGGATTGCGGTAACGCCCAGTTCGCAACGCACCGCAAAAGACGCTCAGTCTACGGCGGTACTCCAGGCTCGGATTGGCAATAGAAAAGAGCAGCTCACAATCGTTAACGGCTTCTTTTCAATCTGATCAAGTCTTTAAAAATTAGATTGGCACGTGCGGATCAAGGCGCCAACTAGCAAAAACAAAGGACTGTTCTCATGAAACAGGACGGAAAGATAGGGTCTTCTACAGGCAATTCTGTACAGGCAACGGAAAGGGGTGGATTCTCTCGTATGAAGAGGATCTGGCGTAGTTCCTCGATGGCGATGACGTATGCTTCCGGAGGATAGGTGTCAGCCTTCTTCAGAGTCACCGCGACAGCAGACAGAAGGGCGACGGGGTCGATTGGTTTTGGCATCGGGAAGATTCTACATTGAGTAGCACCAAGCGACCCATCAACCTCGGACAGGTTCCGGTGTGCATCATCCCTTTGTTGGCTTCTTGAGCTTTTCCAGCTCAGCTTATATCTCAAGGAGTCTCAGTTCCCGACTGGCGTGTGCCATTCTATCGGCGCGGGAGCGATGCTTTGCAGTCCGGTACCTTCGCTCTGAATCCTGAATCGCTTTGATCTCGTCGCAGAGCGATGCTATGCGAGCCGCGATTCGAGTGTCATCCATACCGGTAACGATCCGAGACGGGATATAGCGAGAAGCCCCGGCATGATAAACCGAGGCTTTTCCTCTCAGGGAAACACATTTATGGAGAATCAGTGCAGGCATATTAAACGCGCACACCACTGATGTCCAGGGTTCTCGCTGTTCAAATCAACATCAGAATTCTAGAGTCCACGTGAGCAACACCCTGTTACGAATTCCGAACAACAAAAACCGTAAACTCGGGTGATGCTCTGGCGCTGCTATAAGGTTCTTGGCTACGTGAGTCCCATAAAGGATCTTCCTGTGTGGTCTGAAGTCTGATCCGAAACGGTTTGCCAGACGAATGACGGAGCACGTTCCTGACAGCACAGGTAGTCCGGATCAGATCGCGCCAAGGCACGCGTTCGAGGCGAGAACCCAGATACGACTTGAGCGAGACCAGAGGAAACTAAACCTTCAGGGTTGGGTGCGGGACCTGAGCGAAAGTGGCCTGCGGGCGTTCGTTGCCGAGGCGCTGATGCTTGACGAAAACGTAATCCTCGAAATCCCTTTCCCCGATACCGATAAACAGATAATCCCCGCCAAAGTTGTTCGCGTTCTGGGAACGGAGTACGGGTTCCAGTTCACCGCATTGAGCGCCGAGCAACGTTGTCATATTCAAGCGACGCTTAAAGGACGACCGGCGATTCCTCTAACCCACTCCGCAACACAGACCTCGGCGTAGACGGCGATTGAAGTCGGAGCTGTGTGCCTGATGTCTATTGGCCCGCCTGATCCTTTGTTTACGAAACACGAACAAATTCCAGGAAGGTGACACTGTTCAAGCCGGTTGCAATATAGTTTCGCCGCGCGAAAGCGACTCCGGTCCTGCAAGGGAGTGCCTTTCCCCGAACAGCAACTTCTTTGCAGGACCGTTGAGTTGCGCCCCATCGAGCGAGTTCTCTTTCCTTGTTGCCGTCCGTCACCCTTCTGTATCATTTCGGTCGTGACTCGTTCTTCCAATTCGGCGTGGGCCTCCGGTCGGTATATACAACCGAGCGGCGAAACTGACTCGGAATTTGAATCTCAGATGCGTGCGCTCGGCCTGACCAAAGATACGTGCCTCGCTTCATGGGAGCTACGGAAGTGGTGCGAAGCCAACAGGAACCGGGTCTACGTACCTGAATGGCTGCTGGAGTATTGGGGGATTGCGGTCGATCCTGATTACTCGTGATTCGTCAGTTACTGCGCGATTCGTCGCTTGATGTCAGTAATTTTCGCATCAGCTTCCTCAATCAGGATTTCCAGTATGTGGGAACCAACCTGAGTTCCAAAGTAGCTACGCAGTTCGCGCAGACCGAGGATCGTTGCCTCCATTTGCATCAGACAAGCAGTAACGATTTCAAAGGACTCAATGGAGTATCGAGGGGCGTTTGGTGTGGGCCGCTCGGCCTCGCTTTGGGCAAGCTTTAGCAATAGTTGTTCAACCCTCGGCTGCTCGCGTGTCTGCGGGGGATTTGTGATAGTCATATCCAACATTCTCCACTGGAAGAGGGCAATAAGGAAAGGCTCAATCGTACCCAAAAGATACAGTGAAAGAGATCGAAAGCCAGTTCACACGGAATCATACTGATCTTGCAACATGCTTCCTGATTTTTCCCGTGCCGGGTTACGATTGAATTCAGGTGGACCTTTTCGCTGGGGACTTGTTCGCATGCCATTCAGTTACGTCATCGACACCAAGCGACGGCTGGTTATTAGCACCGCCTGGGGTTGCGTCACATTTGAGGAGGTGAAGGCGCACCAGAATGGGCTGCTGAGCGAGCCTGAATTTAATCCAGACTTCGATCAGTTCTTGGACGCCACTCGACTAACTACTCTGGACCTATCGATCGATGAGGCGAAGACTATTGCCCGTCGTCCGCTCTTTTCACGGACTTCGCGGCGGGCCTGGGTCTCAGCCAATCCCACCATCTACGGCATGGGAAGATTGATTGCGGCTTATAACGAGCTGTCAAACGCCGCCTCGCAGATAGCACTTTTCTACGATCTGCCGAGTGCCTTGAAGTGGTTAGGGCTGGAGACTGATTTCCTGAAAAATGACATCCCAACGGTCGTCGATCGCGGTGGGTCATAGGAGGACTTCGATGCTGTTCGTGAGTTCTTGACAAACTTTTTACATCTGAATTACCGACGTGATCTTCCTGGACCACTCGGGCACGAGTCAGAATCTTCTAGGGAAGGGAAGACCTCGTGAAGACTGTTCCAGTTATTGCTGCCATCGCAGTCGGAATGTGGTTCGCTGCCGTTGCCACGGCAAACGACGAACAGCGCACCTTCCTTGGAGAGATTTCCGACAGTCAGTGTGCTCTTAACGTTCATTCCCTGACTCGTTCGCATCAGGAAATGCTGAAGTCGAAATCGATGGGTGGCAGCCCTGCTGAATGTTCGAACTACTGCGTTAAATACCTGGGCGGGGACTACGTATTGTCCTCCAAAGCTGATGTATACCGCCTCGATGAACAGGAAAAAGTGGCCAAGTTTGCAGGTCAGCAAGTCAAGCTCGTCGGTGTACTGGGGCCGAAGGGTACGATCCACGTGATCTCGATCGCGTCTCGTTGACTCTTTTGCGCTTTCGAGCCTAAATCACCACAGTTCGTACAGCGCGTTGGTTAGCTCGCCTTTGACTCCGCTCAGAACAATCCTCGCTGAGATTCAGCGACTTCGACCGGCGTGCAGCATTCCACATCGTCATGCTCAACCTGATTGACTCGATCGCTAACGGCGTAGGCTCGCATCTGCCCAGCATCGATCGGTCGCAATAGTTGCGAGACGACTCCAACATCTTTCATTCCAGGGTCAAGCCACACGTCGTGGTCATCGCGAGAAAGGATCACCGGCATTCGGTCGTGGACCGTCGATGGCACGGCGTTAGGCGTTGTAGTAAGGATTGAGCACGATCTCAGCCATTGCCCGTTCGGATCTTTCCAGCCATCCCAGAGCCCCGCCAACGCGAATATTTCACCGTCGTTGACCTCGAAGCAGAAGGGTTGTTTCGTTGTTCCTGCTCGCTTCCATTCGTAGAAGCCGTCTGCCGGAATCAGACATCTGCGAAATTTCATCGGTTCGCGGAATGCAGCGAGCGTATGCGCGGTCTCCGATCTCGCGTTAATCATTCTTGCAGCGCCGGATGCGTCCTTTGACCAGGAAGGAATTAATCCCCAACGCATCAGTGACAGAACGCGGGTCGGCTCAGCCGGATGCTGGCGGATTACTGGGACCGGCTGTGTGGGCGCAATGTTGTAGCGAGGGACCCAGTCGTCCTCGGGCGGATCGGCGTCGAAGTGCTCTGCGAGGATTTGCCTACGGCGCGAGAGTCGGTAGCGGCCACACATTCGAGCGATTATGGCAGATTAACGATGGTGCTGGGCGTATGATCTGAAACCATGGCCAACAGGCGTGGGAATCCGAATTGGTTTAGCTCGCTGCAGCCGATTCCCATTCTCGTAACGGAGTTCGAGTTGCAGGTTGAAAAGCTTGGATTGACCCGAGAAGAGTACGTTACTTCGTCGCAGCTTCGGCGATGGTGTTATCACAATCGCAATCGCTGCTACGTCCCTGAATGGCTGCTTGACGAGTGGGGGATCGAGGTCGATGCACTCTTCAGCGGAGTAGCGTGACGAGCGTACGGGCCGGAACCCGGTGTGCTGGCGCGATGTGTAGCGAAGGCTCCAATCGTGATCGCCATCGAGAGCATTAAAGTGCTCGGCAATGATTTGCTTACGGAGTGATAGTCGATAGTGGCCACACTTTAGAGCATTATGCCCCTAATGGTCCATCCACGAGTAAAAGAGCCGGGACCACAAGCGACGTGTGAACAAACGCAAGTATCGACTCAGTGCGAGAGTTGGTAGTTAACTACGATTTGCGTTTCGACTGTTACGGGTTCTCCCATTAAGAGGTAGGGACGATATTTCCATTGCCGCACGGCGTTCACTGCAGATACCGCCAATTCGATCGGACCGTCAATCACTTCGAGGTCCACTATCTCGCCAGCCTTATTGATTTGTGCGCGCATTACCACGGAGCCCTGAATATGAGCACGCCGGGCTTCGGGTGGATAGACAGGCGCAACTTTCGTAACCAATAGGCCGCTGGTGACACCCGAAGCCACCTTGACCTTCACGGGTTGAGTTGGCAGCGGTGATTGAGTTGCGGACGTTTCTGGAGATGCGGGCGTCCCCGGTATTGCAGCCGGAGGCGAGGCTGTGATCGCATTGAGTGTCGCGACTGCCGTTTCTACCGCGTTCTTGCTCGATCCTCCGATGTTCCAAATCAACAGGCGGTCCTTTGCCGGGCTGCAAATCAGGGAGCGATAGTTAACGCCCTCGCGAAATTCAAAGTTGCTGCGATATAAGTCGTGACCAGCGACAGCGAATTGGTTCACGTCCCCCTTCTGCTGAGCCTTCTTCCCCGCTTGGAGGCTGTTGGCCATCGCGTCGAGATACTGCTTGCAATTAGTACCAAGCTCGTCGAGCGCGATAAGGGTGAAAAATGAGTTGACCTGTGACAGTGCTGCGTTATGCGGGACGTAGACGGCGGCCAGAAGCACGTGGGTGCCTTCTTGCGATCCTCCCGAAGTGAGATTCTTACGCGCAATCTCGGTTTCCCTGACCCAATCTGGCGACAGTGGGTAAAACAGGCCGAGATACTCGTTGAAGTAGGCGTTATCCTCGAACCGACCGAGCGATAAGGGCTCTGGAGTCGTCTTGGGGCGAATGTGAAAGTTAAGGGTTACCTGGGTCTCCATCTCGACCGGTGAACCATCGACAAGATACGGCTTGTACCTCCACTGCTTAACTGCGTCGGTGGCTGCCTGGGCCAACGCGGTATCGCCCGAGACGAGGGTAACGTCCTTAACATCACCAGAAGATGTCGTGACCACGTTCAGAACGACCGTCCCCTGTACGCCAGCGTTGCGGGCATCGTCAGGGTACTTCACGGCTGCCTTCTGAACGACAAGAGCAGCGGCCTCGTCTGGCACAACTTTCACGCGTCTGAGTGGCGCTGCGATGGTAGGCGCGCTCGCCGTTGTCGGCGCGGATTGAGGGAATGACGCAGCAGAAAGCAGTAGAAGGGCGAGCCTTCGACCCAAGAAGTTCAGTGGTACCTCCAGCGAAGAGATGAGCCAGCTAGGATAGCTGGGTGGAGCAAATCACGCCATCCCTGATTGCTTATCAATGGACCATGCCGAAGTCTACGCCCGGCCCAATCCGCTGACTGCCGTCCAAGGAGTCCTAAAAGTGTAGCGCCAGATGCTCTATCATCTGCAACCTAAAGCTACGATAGATTCGCGCGTCCAAGAGCTTGACTATACCTATGTGGCGGTGCGAAATCCGGTACGACGGACTTCATAAGTACCAATCATCATCGGACTTCCTTGGCGACGGAATCGTTGGAAGGGCAGTTCTGGCTAACCTTGGTATGCAGCGAGTTGCGAGAATCCAAGCATGGCTACCTCACTTCGTTTCCAAGAGCATTTCTCTGCTCCCTCCGGCAGGGCGGCTGATGACCTTGGCGAGGTCGTTGCAACCCCTCCCCATCACCGTCCGTTGCTCCCCAACTGGCACACACCGTGTGCGCTCGGAAATACGGTCTGAGTCACCAGTCATCAAGCAAGGATTGCGGCGATGGCGACTCATTCTGGTTTGCATCAGGTGCTTCCGGCTCCCAACGTGGCCGTGCAGGTCCCAAAAAACACTGATATTAGTAAATACCAGCGTGCGAACAATTCCCCACGGTAATTATTCCGCGGCCTGATCTGAACTCGATCCAACCCGGTGATGTATCTGCCGGAATCCGCGGTCCGCGAGCTCATTCAGGAGGTGCTGGACAGCCTGGCCGCGCATAAGGATTTTCTGTGCTCGATCGACCAGCAGATGGTCATGGGTGCAATTTTCGACATGCTCCTGGTTAACGTGACCTGTCTCAAGCACGAGGGTTTCCAGGAAGAGCGCGAATGGCGAGCGGTCTACTGCCCGAAGTTCAATCGGTCGGCTCTCATGGAATCGGCGACGGTAGTTGTCGGAGGCGTTCCTCAGCCGATTTATCGGATCCCCCTGGACATCTCAGCATCGGGGCTGTTGAAGGATCTAGATTTTGCTCGTGTGTTTAACCGGCTGATTATTGGACCGACCGTGTACGCGTGGCCGATGTTCGAAGCATTCAGAGAAGCTCTTGTCGGTGCTGGCGTCGCAGATGCGCAGGAGCGAATCTGGACTTCGGAGATCCCGATCCGCCCATGAAGGTCCGAGAAGAAATCGCGCGCGCGAGTCGTTACGGCCGAGAGCTGGAAACGATGCTCGATGGGAAAGAAGTGACCGCCACGTCGGATCGCGACCTTCTGATCATCGGCTATCGCGGTCTCCTACTCGATTACCACACGTCGATCGTAACGCTCCTGGAGCAAGAGCTCTATGGTGGAGCTTTTGCGCTTTTGCGGCCGACTGTCGAAGCCTGGGTCCGCATCCACATCGCGAAGATGGGGACTGACGAAACCCTGCTTCAGCTCAAGAACGACACCTATCGCGTCGACTTCAGCAAAGCCGGCGAGGAGATCGATAAGGCTTTCGAGTTGGAGTTTTTCGAGAAGAGCTTGAACAAGGCTGTCCGTGAGGCGCTTCACAGCTACACCCACTCCGGATGGTTCCAGGTTGCTCGCCGTTTCAACGAGACTGAGTTCGAGAGCCGCTACTCTGACGGTGCGATTCTGAACGTGCTAGAAGGCAGCATGACGGCGCTTTTCATGGCGACGATCGTTACGACGAAGCATTTCGGGTTCGAGAAAGAGTGGCAGAGGACGCACGACCTCTTCAGCGAGTACAACAAGCGACCGCTCGAGGTGCCGAAATAAGTGACGAGCATGTTCTGGTACAACCTCGAAAATTTTGACGGATCAGATCTCGTTCCATGGCTCGACGATGCGACGCGTCGACGAATCGTCACGTTGCTCCAGGAGATCCGCGTCAAAGAACGCGTCGCGTCGCTTCGTCGTCAGCAAGACTATCGCGAGTACCTGAACACGCCGTTGTGGAGGAAGATCAGCCGGCGTGTGCTCGATCGCGATCAACGAGTGTGTCGATGTTGCGGCGGAATAGCGACCCAGGTGCACCATCGCAGTTACGCTGATGACGTCATGCGCGGCGAAAACGACGACGAGCTCGCCTCAGTGTGCGACGGATGTCACGTTTACATCGATTTCGACGAGCTCGGCAAGGAGCGCGACCCGGAAGAGACGGATCGGCTCTTGCTTGCCGGCCGTCGTGACATCGACTATCCAGCTCCGAAGGTCGACCTCCGGAGGAGCTTCCCACAAAAGCCGATCGGGTGGGATCGCATGAGCGCAGTCCAGCGGTCGCTCTGGCTTGTGGAGTATGAGCGCATTCGTTGGCGCCGGCTCGGTTGGGCATAGCAAATGAGCGCCGGTAGCGAGACCGTCGGACTCGCAAGATAGTGACATGGTCTCGCGAGTTTAGGCCACGGGTCCTACCCACCACCCACCCCGCGACGCGAATGACGGGGACGCGAAAATTGTCCAGCGGGGTCGAAGTTCACGTTCGTTCCGCGGGCGTTTGCTGCACGCGGTTCTTTCCGTGACTGTCGCGGCTTTCATGACAATAGAGATTCTGCGGGACGTGACTATTCGTTAGCTGGCTTCAGGGCGGCAGCGTGGAGAGCCGAGGCCCGCATGTTTTCGCTTCATTGTTCCGAATGACTGCTCTCACTTAAATAGCCGGCTGACTGCCAATCAGTCGGAATCTGTAGTTTTACTGAGGTCTTCAGCGATTCAGTGTGCTGGTTGTGGGCCAGATGTCGACGGGCATGCTGTCCCAGAATCCCCGTCTCCGCGCATTCTAGTGAGTAACTCGAAACATTTGACTTAACACCACGCAAAACCGTACGAAGACGTTGTACCGGAATCTACAGATTCTGAGATGCACCGCGACCGAAGCATGTTGTTTCTCGTCGTCCACCGTGAAGCCGCGTCCGCGAATAATCTGGGCGGTCAGCCCGGAGAGAAAATTGCCACTGACTTCTTCGCCTTCAGCTTCCTCCGGCCAATCGCCGTAACGGACAGCAACTTTCGCGATGCTGAGTGGAGCGTAGGCCACGAGATCGGCGCATACATCCTTGCGCTGGCGCAGCGCCTCAAATACAGGCTCAGAGAATGAAGTGTTCCCATTTCCAGTGATGTTGGCAGACACAAAAAAGCTAACTAAACAGATCAACTACCGTCGAACAGGAGGACGCCGATGCTCAAATATCTGGTATTCCTCCTACTGATGGTTCCGGGTTGCTTGTCGCCTGCATACGGAACCTACTCGATCGTCGCGTGTGATTCGCAAACGAGGCAATGCGGAGTCGCAGTACAAACTAATAATCTGGCTGTGGGAGCGAGTGTTCCCTACGCTGAAGCAGGGGTGGGAGCGGTGGCTTCACAATTCGAGACTAATCCCAAGTATGGCTCCCTCGGACTAGCCCTGCTGAGGGCGGGGAAAACTCCCGATGAGACCCTCAAGCAACTTTTGCAAGAAGACGGCAACTTCGAAGGTGAAGGAATCGAAGCCCGCCAAGTCGGCATAGTCGCACTAAACGGAACATCGACCTTTTACACCGGACAAGAAGCAGCAAACGCGAGTTGGGCGGGCGGACGCCAGGGAATGGGTTACAGCATCCAAGGAAACGGTTTGGTGGGACCCCAAGTCGTTGATGCGATGGAAAAGACATTCCTCAATACTGCGGGGCCGCTAGCCGACCGGCTCATGGCGGCCTTAGTAGCTGGAGATGCAGCTGGTGGACAGCGGACCGGGCGGGAATCCGCTGCCTTGTTAGTGAGAACACCCGATGGATTTCCCCTCGATGTCGACCTCCGCGTAGATCACTCCAGCAATCCAGTCGGGGAACTTTGGAAGCTGTTCAACATGCAGTCCGGGCGTCAACAGTTGATTCAGGCCGCCATCTTGGTTCGCAAAGGCCAATTTGAAGGAGGCCGATCTTTGATGGTTGAAGCCGTTGCGCGGGCATCGGAGTGGCCCCGAGTCTTGATTCGCGCGGCAAAACTTGCCGAGCAGATGGAAGAACCAAATTTAGCTCTCCAGTACATCACAACAGCGTTTTCTAAGAACCCTGCGTGGGCTGAAAATGAGATCGGATCAGGGGACTATGCGGAGTTGGGCGCCGAGGCGCGCTTCCACCATTGGGTAACGGCAGATCAAGAACGCCACGCATTATCGGCCGCTAGCGAAATTCAGGAAACGAATTTGGCAAAGTCTCAGGACTACGTTCGAGTTGCCAGAATGTTGCTGGAGGTTGGACATGCGCAGGAAGCGCTAACGTTGCTAAAGAATCCGGACCGCGACGCCGCGGCATCTATCCCGTGGCTCCTGGCTCACGCCGAAGCCTATTCGGCGATCGGAGACAATGCAGATTCGCTGAAAGAGTGTCGGGCAGCTGCGGCTTTGGCGCCCGAAGATCCCCGCATTCGTCGGAGGATTACGCGATTACAAACCGAAGGAGCCCAAACACATTGAGTACACCGACAGCAAGAGGTACGCCCATAGGGTTTCTTCTCATTTCGGGCATCTTGGTTTGCGTGCCGCTACGAATTCTTGGACAAAACTCCACCCACGGTCACGCCCTATATCTCGATCACCTCGAATTGCACAACGTAGCCGCTGAGTTGGGGACTTATAAGGGTATCCCTTCCGTTACGATCAAAGACTCGGGGAATTCTGGAGTCGATGATGCAAGTAGATTTGCCGCAGTGCGGGGGACTTCTTTCCAGGACGGCACGATTGAGATAATGCTGAGCGGCGATACCGCTCCAGATGCGAGGCCGGAATATCGGGGATTTGTCGGTGTAGCATTCCGAGTTTCGCCTGATGATAGTCAGTTCGAGTGTTTCTATCTTCGCCCGAAGAATGGAAGATCAGAGGACCAACTGCAACGAAATCACTCGGCGCAGTACATTTCCATGCCCGGGTATCCTTGGCAAAAATTGCGCGCCGAGGACGCAGGAAAGTATGAGACGTACGTCGATTTGATTCCAGGAGCTTGGATCCGAGTAAGAATCGAAGTCAAAGGTTCCAGCGCACGACTCTTCATCAATGGCGCGGAACAGCCTACACTGATCATTAACGACCTCAAGCAAACTGCAGCTGCCGGCAGAATCGCTTTGTGGGTCGGGCCCGGCACGCTCGCTCACTTCTCCAATTTGAAGATAAGCCGTTGAAAGTCCTGAGCTGCGCGTTGGATTTGCTCCGTCCCAGCCGCGTCTTTCGCGGCAAGTTCCTCGCCGGTCTCAAACGTCTGCACCGCCGCAACAAGCTGTATTGCAACGGTCCCGCCGCGCTGGCCGACCCGCAGCAGTTTGCGAAACGTATGCGCCGCCTGCACCGCCACGATTGGGTCGTCTATGCCAAGCCCGCCTTCGGTGGTCCCATGCGGGTGTTACGGTATCTCGCGTGGCCCTCTCCAATCATCGCTTGTTGGCTTCGACCAGGAGCGCGTCACCTTTCGCTGGAAGGATTATGTCCACGGTGGCAAGCAAGGCAAGATGACGTTTGCCGCCACCGAGTTCCTGCGTCGTTTCTTTCTGCACGTACTCCCCAGAGGCTTCGTGCGCATCCGTCACTTCGGATTCCTCGCCAATCGCTTTCGCGCCTCCCGCTTGGCAATATCCCGACAACTGCTGTCCAGCAGTTCCTCCACGCTGCTCGAGGCTGGAACCTACAAACCTCCGGCAGAGCTCTTCTGTCTGGCATTGCCCACGCTGCGGCGCGGCGATGATCGTGGTTCAGAGATTTACCGCTGCGGAATTATCCACATGCGCTTACTTCGATTCTTCGTAGCGTGTTCCACCACTGGCGGCCCAGGGATGTGCTCCCGCACGCCGGCGCACTCGTGTGCCGCCGCCTCGCCACCATTTCTCCGGCCACTCTCCGCATACACTCTGGCTCATCTTCAACACCATTCCGACAAGCCGGGCGGTGTTCCCCCCACGCTTCGCTGCTCTCCCCAAGCTCCGTTCCGATCCACGCTGCCGTTCAAATCCCATAGCGCACCGCGTCCGCCGCAAACGCCAGCGGCTTCCTCCTAGTCTCCTTATCGAAAACGCCTCGGTTCCAAACCTCGCTCCACCCCGACAGTCTGCCCCGAGGCGTTCCGATCAAGGCTAGCGACCATTCGGAAGTTGATGGCGATATGCCCGCTTCCCAGGGACCTATCCGCAGTTTGACGCCGAACTCGCAGCCGATGAGTCGTTTGCGTGGCTGGCAACAGGGGACAGGTCACACATCCAGATCGACTCAGCAGTGTGCTTCGAGTGAATCGCGTTCGCTCGCCCAATCGTCTTTCCCCGTTCGTAAAATTGCTGTTTACCTCTGCCCTCCTTGGGCGTTATAGAGTTCGAGAGGAGATATCCATTGGACAAGCAACAACTTGCCATTTTCGCTGTGTTCGGAACTGGGGCATGGGTGACTTGGCTGATTTTCAGCGCCGTCCGCCAATACCTAGTTGCCCGATCACAAGCTGCCGCACAGGACAAACTGCTCCTTCGCGTGAGCTCGCCAGAGAGTCTGCAAGTCTTCCTCACGTCGGAATCCGGGCAGAAGTTCCTCCGCTTGCTCGAACCGAATCCTAAGGAAGCCTGGCGCGGCATCATCCGTTCTACCCAGACGGCGGTAACATTCGCCGTGCTCGGAATCGGAATGTTGCTGTGCCATTTCGCCTTTCCGGAGACAGAGGGTCTGCTGCCCTTCAGCCTTGGGGCCTTGATCCTGGCGACTGCATTTGGCTCCTCAGCCATCGTTTCGTTCGCGCTTCATCGCCGGTCGGGCTTGCTGCCGGCGGACAGGGAATAATCGCACGCGCGTGGACGGACAGGCTTTCAGTTCGCTCTATGAAGCAACGGCGAAGCCGTTGTGGCGGTATATCGCCCGAGTGTGCGGCAAGCCGGATGTTGCTGACGATCTCCTGCAGGAGTGCTACTTTCGTCTACTCCGCAGCGGCAGATCAGAGATGAAGATTTCGGACGCCCGGCCCTATCTATTCCGGATCGCCACCAATCTGCTGCACGATCGGTGGCGGCGCGGCGAAGACCTTTCTTTTGAAGACGGAGACGAGCCGGCCTCGGAAACCAATCCCGAAAGATGCCTGGATGTTGCCCGTGTGTTATATCGTCTGAAACCAAGAGCACGCCAGCTATTGTGGCTTGCCTATATGGAGGAGATGACACACCGTGAGATCGCTGATGTGACAGGCCTGAACGTCATGAGCGTTCGTATCCTGCTTTTTCGCGCCCGGCGCGAGGCTCGTGTGCTGTTCAAATCGGAAGGAGGAAGACTATGAGCGAGGAACTGGAGCAAGACATTCGGAACATACTCGATCGGCTCGATGAAGCGGCTCTCACGCACGACCTTCCCGCCTCTGCAGAGATGTGGTCGCGGCTACAGTTCCGCCTTGCCTACCGGCCGCGTAGTAACCGCTACGCGTCGCAGGCAAGTACTCTCCAGGCCGCGCTCTACATTTTCGCGTTTCTGATGTGGTTCACCTGGTCAGGCTGGTTGAGTGTCAGCCTGCTCGCGATCACGGTGTCTGCGGCGACCGCCTCCCTGTACCTCACGCTGCACGTTTCCCGGATTTTCCGCAGCTGACCATACTCCGTGGTTAACCATATGAGGTGGACCGACGTTGCAGCAGTAGAGGTCAAATCACATGGTGTCCTTTCAACCGTTGTTCTCGCTGGTTCTCCTTTGCGCTGCCATCGCAGTGCACGCTCAGCAAGACGTCAGCGGCCGCTGGCAAGGCAGTTTCGACACTCCGGGGCCGAATGGCACCACTCAGCACGATACGGCGTTTTTGATCCTCCAGCAGAATGGCACTCAAGTCACGGGCAGCGCAGGGCGCAGCGAGGAGATGCAGGCTCCTATCTCCGATGGGCTCTTTCAGAGCGGCACCCTTACTTTTGCCCTCCATGTACGGGGAACGACTGTTCCGTTCACCCTCCAGCTCCAGGGCGACCACCTGCGTGGGACGGCCACAGGATTACCGCCCGATCCCACGGCAAAGATGGCGGTCGATGTGGCTCGCCTGCCGAACCCCACCATGGCCGCGCTTCTCGATCACTTCATGGGAAGCATCCTGATCGTTCACGATGGTCAGGTGCTGGCAGAGCGGAGCTTCGGTTCTGCGAATCTCGAATGGAATATTCCCAACGCGGCCTCGACGCGCTTTCACATCGGTTCGATCACGAAGCAGTTCACCGCCGCCAGCATTTTGCTGCTAGCCGATCGGGGAAAGCTACGCCTGGGGGATCCGGTCTCGAAGTACATCGAGAACGCGCCAGCCGACTGGACGAACATCACTTTGCTCCATCTGCTCACCCACACCTCGGGTATTGTCAGCATCACGGACCTCCCTCCGGATCAGGCGGCGCTGACACGGGGCGGCACGCCAGCGGAAATACTGGAACGCTTCCGCAACCAGCCGCTTCTCTTTCCGCCGGGCACACAGGCTCGCTACTCGAATTCGGGATACATCCTGCTGGGCATGATCGTGGAGAAGGTCGCAGGAGAACCGCATGCCGACTTCCTGCAAAAAAACATCTTCGCTCCGCTCGGCATGCGTGACACCGGAGTCGACAACGGCACCGACGTGGTCGAGAACCTCGCCTCGGGCTATCTCCTTCGGGGGGGAACGTACGCGCGAGCGGAGTTCGTGGACATGCGCATTCCGTTTGCGGCGGGCGATCTGTACTCCACCACCAACGACCTGGCACGCTGGGAGGAGGGCCTTTACGGAGGCAAACTGCTGAGCCCGGATTCGCTGAGAAGGATGACGACTCCGGGCCTGGGTGACTTCGGGCTTGGTGTCGTGGTGAAGCAGGAGAAGGGGGAACGGGTTATCAGTCACGCCGGCGGCATTCAGGGCTTCGTTGCAGACCTGCGCTACTACCCGGACCAACGCATCGCGGTGGTGGTGCTGAGCAACACGGAATCCAGCGAGACGCTGAGTCTGTCGGAGCAACTCAGCCAGCAGGCCCGCAACGGGAGCATCTCCTTAGGGGCACCGAATCGGCTGCGCGATGAAATCCTGGCCGCGGATCGGCAACTGTTCGATGCCTACAACACCTGCAACATCGCCCAGTTTAGTCGCAGCCTCAGTGCGGATCTTGAGTTTTTCCACGACACCACGGGCCTCAAGGGTCATGACTGGAACGTTGAAGCCTTCAAATCGCGATGCACTGAGCAGACGAAATATCACAGGTCTCTCGATGAGGAGAGCGTCCAGGTCTTCCCGGTTCCCGGCTACGGGGCCATGGAGCTCGGAACTCACCGCTTCTACGAGAAGCACCCCGATGGCTCCGAGCAGCTCGACGCTACTCCTGGGTTTGCCAATGTCTGGAAACAGACATCGGATGGATGGGAGCTTACTAGAGTGCTTAGCTATGGGCATCGATGAGGACGTGCTTCATCGCTTGTGCTTGCGAAGAGTCGGCTCTTAGCGCGCCAACCTGAAGCTTGCTTTCAATCGTTGCCAGACAAGGAGGACGTCGAATGCAGTTCTTTCCGAAGAGTCTCTTATGCGTGATAGGATCCATTTTTGCCTTGGCATCCTTAGCCAACGCTCAAGTCTCGCCGAGCCTGCCCAATCCGGCCACAGCACCGAATCCGCTGTCCACGACGATATCCATCTTTCGCGGCAATATGCAGGACAAGATCATGAAGTCGGCAGCCGAGATGCCAGAGTCAAAGTACAACTACCGTCCGACGAAGGACGTTCGCTCCTTTGCCGAGATTCTCAATCATGTGGCGGACATTTCCTATACTTTATGTTCCAACGTTAAGGGCGAACCGCCCCCGGCCACGGCTACCGCGAACGGATCGAAGACCGAGATCATCGCTTACCTCAAACGCGCATTCGACTATTGCGATGACGTGTACTCCGGGTTCACAGATGCGCACCTCAATGACCCGGCGGACTTCTGGGGCGTCAAGACAAACAAGATGTTCATCTTGACGCAAGTGGCAAATCATGACGCGTTGCATTACGGCAATCTCGTCACGTGTCTGCGCCTCAATGGCCTGGTGCCGTCGGGAGGCTGGTTTTGACGACGCACTGTCAAACCTTCTTTCAAGATCGGGAACGCGTTAACGACGCAATGAAGTCAATTTGCTACTTCGAATGGGCTACATCGTAGCTACGCGAGCGCGATTGGTGTGTTGGGTGGCGATCGCCACGGCGGAAGCGCTGTTGCCAGCGAGAGGCATTGCGTGTCGACCCATTGCACGCGCTTCGTTATGAATAAAACTTCCTCATTGGGTCAACTAAACGATCAAGCACCTGTTGAGGTCGAAGGTTCTGGGTGAGTAGTCGGCATAACTGGCCAATCTCTGCCCAATCTCAGGTTGCGCGCAGTTTGCGCACTTCGAGGAGGATCTTGGTGAGGCGGTTGGAGAGACCTGTCTCGTCCCTCTGATCGATACGACATTTCCATTTTCTCACTCTTGGGTGTCTGTTTCGTCTAAGAAACTATGTGCCTGAATCCCGACACGCTGACCCCATCACTTAGACTGGAGGCCGTTGATGAAGCCAAAGGTGTTGCGAAGTTTGTGGATGATTGCAGTCTGTTTTGCCGGCGTAACGAGCGCGCAAGAGAGCCTGTGGAATACCCGGGACGCATATCTTGGGCAAGTTCCTCCGACGGACACACCGAAGGTTTTTGCTCCCGGGCTCCCTGCCGACAGAGGGATGTTCCTTATGGGGCGAGTCGCGTTTTCGCCGGATGGAACGGAATTCTATTATTGCCAGAACGACTCGTGGCAAAGCGGTGACCACGCAAAAATGTTGATGGTCCGCTACAAGGATGGTCGGTGGAGCAAACCCGGCGTTCTCAACGAGCATTTTCTTTCACCGACGTTTTCCATGGATGGCAAGACCTTGTATATGCGTCGAATTGTTAAAGGCGGAAGCATGAATAACGTATGGCGGTCGGAGAAATCCGGTGACACCTGGACTACTCCGTCGGCATTCCTTGAGGAGACATACGGCGTCTACGACTACATGCCCACACTGAGTGGCAACGCCTACATTGGCAGCAATCCCAGCGCAGATGACGAGAAGAAGGGCATCACGTATGCGTACAGCGTGCTAAGCCTCTCTAACGGGGTCCCGACAGTCAAAAGCCTAGGCAGCCCGCTCAATGAACCCGGCTTCAACGGCGACCTCTACGTCGCGCCTGACGAGTCCTTCATGATTGTTAGCGCCAAAGAAACCAAGGAGTATCAATCGGAACTCTACATCTCGTTCCGTAAGCGGGATTTCACCTGGACCGAACCCGTCAGCCTTGGCCCCAGCATCAATGATGGCCTGGCACATCGCTGGGGGCAGTATGTAACGCCGGATGGCAAGTATCTCTTCTATACCCGCGGTACAAGCGAAAAGGACTGTGCGGTTTTTTGGGTGCGCTTCGATGTGCTTCTCGAGCGCCTGCGACCAAAGCAGTCGTGAGGGATGGCATTTCCGTAAGCGGGAACGGGCAACTCAGACGGAACCCCGACAGAGAAGGTGTGCCGCAAAATGTGCCGTACACTCCGAGCCGATATGCGCCGATATGGGCTTTATCGCTACTTCGACAAAGCGCTTCCGTGCGGGCTGGGTTGTGGGCAAGTGATTGATTTCACATGGTGGTCGGGTTGTTTCAACCTGCTGAGGCGCGACAACTCTTAATCAGTAGACCTGAATTGCACCCTCCTCATCATTGTTGGCGGTCCTGTGAGCAGGCGGTCGACTGGTCGACTGACTAGCAGTCAGTCGAAAATGGCAGTTTTATTGGGGTTTTCGCGTTGTCGGTGTGCTAAATGTGTGCCAGATTTTGAGCTCATTCGGCCTGCGAGCGAGCCTGTTGCACCATTTCCACCAACACCTTTCGAGTCTCAGCTGAATTGCTTACCTCCCACAAGAATGCAATGCGAGCACCGCGCATGCCGTCCGGAGTTTTCACCCGAACATGAAAACCGAGGCGATCGACTGTTGTCATCGTTGCTTCCATTGACTCGATGTGAGCAAACTTCCGTGCAAGCAAGACGAGCGCGTCCTTATGGTCTGCGTTCATGTGCTGAATGATTTCGGCAATGGAGTCCGCAAGAGGGTCGGGTCGGCTGCGGTCATAATCGGCTGCGGATACCCAGCCCATCACTCCGAAGCCGCCCACGTAATAAACATCAATGACGTCCATGCGGTAGAACGAAAAGTCTTCAAAATCTACCCAATATTTGCTGTTGGCGTGACGCTCCAGGTACAGCTTGCGGACCTCTGGCAACTCGGGTTTCGGTACCGGATGAATATTTCCTACCAGCGTGACCCTCGATGCGCCGAGCGGTTCGCCGTCGGTGCTTTCCTGGGTCACGAGCAAGCTGGCGCGGGCGTCGGCTTGCAAGTTCTGCGTATGCATAGCCATGGTGCTGATCAGGAACAGAGGACGGCCGTGATCGTCCATCCCGTAAGGCATAATGGACCCGAACGGGAATCCTGGCTGTTTACGCGACAGAGTAGAGAGACTGCCGACGCGGCCCAGATACACCAATGTGCGCGCACGTTCGGCGAACGTGGGCTCGGGGACTGGAGGTTGGTCACTCGCAGGTCCGGGCCCCGCATGTTTTCTGACGGATGAGATTGTCATTCTTGGTCTGCGCTCCTAGGGTTCCTCGCCTGGTGGACCTGCCGCACCGGCAAGGTCCTGAGGCCTGATCTTTTCAACATTGAATTTTGTCGCGCGCTCGCATCGTCTTAAGCACCTCTTCGAGTGGAGGCGGTTCGCCCTTAATCCAACGCAGCGGTTTAATGCGTGCCACCACGAACGAGCGCAGGTAGGGCTGACCAGACCGCATTCTTTCAATTTCTTTCCCGCGGCCGCAACTTTCTCCTCGAGATCGAGCACCATCGTGGCCCGCTTCTCGTGATCCTTGACGGCGGCGCGGAGCGGTTCGTCGGTAAAGGCCTCCAGTCGTCGGAGTATTAAATGGTAGGCGTCCCCACCGCAGCGAGGGACGCGTTCATAGCAGACGCCGAGAGTGACTTGGGCCGATTCGTCTAGGTAGAACATTCCGAGTGGTGCGATAACTCTCTCTGACGATAAGTGTCGAGAACAGGGCACAGCTCTCAGAACCGACCTCAGGCCACATCCTCAGCGAGGAACTGCGCAAAAGACCGGATCTGTTCCACCTTGTTTGCGCTCAATCCTCGTAGGTCTTCCTCAACCAGTCGATTTTCATACAATAGTCTCCCCAAGACATCTTTGAGTCGTGAATTCCGAAAATCGTATTTGCGGTCGATGTCTTTACGACGCTGGGTCAAGTACCGTTCCAACTCCCACACGTCTGCGGGTTCAGTGATCTCCTTTGCCTTCTGCTTTGCTTCCTGCATGATCTCGTGCAGTTCCCGCTTCAGAGCAGCGTCGAAAGCCTTGCGAGCGATGGCCTTTTGCGACCTCGACCATACGGGTTCGTTCTGGTACTGATTGGGCCTTGCAGGCGGGCTGGTCATGTTTCCATCCTCCGTGGCGGCATTCTATGCTTGCTCAAATGTCTTTTCTATAGCTGCTGGCACGGAGTTTGCTGCAACAGGTTCGCGATCCTTGTCCGGCGACTGCTGCATCCTAAATCCAAAAGATCGTTCACCGGGCGGCCGAGATTCTTCTTGCAGCCGAGATAACGTTCAGTGGTCTGAGCGCTTTGGCCGGTTACGTCAACTATGTAGAAAAAACGGGAGCGGATCACACCCGGCGGCGTAACTCATGGTCAGTGCCCACATTTCTTCGCACATGCACCTCACATAGGTTTCAGTTTCTTGTGAGCCCATGTTTCTTAGATCTTTTAGATTTCTTTTAGATCCTTCTCATGACGATTTCGTCTGCTCCGAACGAAAATCTGCCTGTCGACCGTCGCAAGGCGTCGATGGCTGTCGAAGCAAGTGCAAAACTGCCTTCGCATCGCAGCCAAACCATTATTGACAGGAGATCAAGTCCGATGACTAGACTGAGAGTCAAACCCTATCGCAACAAGGGCATGCTGTTGGGCGCCCTTGCCATCACCATTCTGGCGAATGCAGTGCAGCCTTTGTCTGCGGAAGTCCAGAAGAAAACGTTCAACCTCCATCTCAACCCGAAGTTCGGTGCTTGCGCAGGAACTCAAGGTGGTCCCTCACCTTCGGCAACGGTCACTGTCGTGCGGGGCAGCCTCGCCGACACTTTGACCATATCCGGCAAGAACTTCCAACCAAACCTGGGCTTCGATCTGTTCACCATTCAGCGCAGCGACCTGCTCTCGAATGGCCAACTCGATCCCAACTTTACCAACTTCGGACAAGCCTGGTATCAGACCGATGTTCAGAGTGACGCGTACGGAAACATCAGCGCACAGATCACGACCATCTTGCTGGATCAGATCTTTGGCTTCGATCCCGATGTAAACCTGGCGCCAACCCAGGCCCTGCACGTGGGCATTTGGTTCAACGATCCAAACACTGCAGAGCCGTGTGGTTTCAACCCAAAAACTCCAACACCGTTCAACGGCCAACACCAGGCGGGTCCGAATGCTCTCATTAGTGTGCCAAATGCGACGACGGATCTCGGACCGCTCTGTACTGCCGCTATCAAGCAGGGCAGCACGTATGTTTGCAACATCGACCAGTAGCTCGAAGAAGTCTCAACTTGAGGCTGAAAGCAAGGGGAAAATCAACGTCCCTGCCACGGTGGAACTCTGTGGCAGATGCTTCAAGGGTGGGAGGCGTACTTCAGCGCCTCTCGCCCGGGGCGGATCGTCCACTCGTGATAGGTCCCGGTTGCTCAAAAGCCTCAATGAGTTCTATCACTGGTTTAATTGTCGCACGGAGTCTTCAGCCGGCACCGTTCTCCTTCACAGGGTCAAAAGAACTTACTTCTAAACGCTTGGTACCTCTGGAATGAGGTATTCAGAATCGCGGTGAATTCGGGATCGTTCCGGAGAGGATTCAGCAACGGATCTGCAGCAATATATGAATAAGCGAAGAATCCCCCATCAACACTGTCTCGGAGCGCTCGAAGAGCGGAAACTTTGTCGCCCAGCGTTGCATAGGCTTGGGCAATCTTGTACGTCGCTTCCGGGTCACCCACTCCGCGTTCATCTATTTTCTTCTCCAGAGAACGGAGAATGGCAAGACCGTCCGGCTCTCGATGCCGGATCGAATCGCTGAATGCTTTTCCGATTTGCGAATAGAGGTCAGGGGCAAGGTCAAAAGCGCGATCAAAATCCCTGGCCGCAAGCTCCCAGCTTTTCTGGTGATATTCCCCGAAGCCGCGATAAAACAGAAAGAAGGCGGAATCGTCGACCTCCGGCAAAGTGCTCAAGAATTTGTCGTACTCACCGAGATAGAGGTATGCGTTCAGGACTGATCCATTATTTCCTTTCACAAACGGATCGATCAGACGCGCACGCTCGCATTCCACAACTGATTCGTTCAACATGCCGGCGAATCGATATGCGTATCCCAACTCCCAATGGGCCGGTGCGTAGTTCGGGTTGGCTTTAAGAGCATTTCGTAGCAACGGAACGGCTTGTTCCACCTTCCCCGTATCGATAAATGAGTTTGCCAGGAAAACTTGAGCGTCGAGTTGCGAAGGCTGAAGTGCGAGCGAGCGTTCGTAAGCCGACTGCGCTCGCCGGTATTGCTCGCGTCCTCCTAGTTCGAAAGCGGCATCCGATGTGTAGGACGCACCCAGATAGGCCCACGCGGGTGCGTAATTGGGATCGATCTGAGTCGATTTTTCCAGCATTTTGATCGCTAGGGGAAACTTGTGTTGACTGTGGAGGTCGACCCCGCGGAGATAGTATTCATAAGCGACCGGACTGACTGGAGCGTTGGCCTGGAGCCTCTCAGCTTCCGATGGCGACAGATTGACCTGCAGCTCCTGAACGATCTTCTGTGCCACGTTGTCCTGCACACGTAGCAGATCGTCATATTTCAAGTCAATCTCGCCTTTGCTTAAAAGCTTCTCGGTCTTGACGTCGATCAGTTGATAGGTAATCCGCAGGTTGTCATGATCACGGATGTAGCTTCCGGTTAGTAGAGTATCGACGTTCAGGTCGGCACCGACCTTCTGAATATCAATGACCTGGTTGCGATACTTTTCTACCGCTGAAGAAGGCCGAACCGACAGCGAACTTACGTAGTCAAGCTTTGTAATGACAGCGTCCGCTAGCGAGAATCCAAGAAAGTCATCGTCGGGCGTGGGTCTTAGATTGTGCAACGGAAGAATGGCCAGAGTTCTCAGTGCGACTTGAGTCTTCGCGGTTGGGGTTGGCTGATGATAGAACGATCTCGCGACCAGCAGCAGTGACAGAGCTAGACCAGCGGCAAGAACCAGTCTAAGAACATAATTCTGTGCTGCCTTTGCGCTTGTAACAGCGACAGGAGGAAGCGGCGCAAGTGTCCCGTGACCCTGTTCATCTCTCAGCGGGGAAATATTGCCTGAACGTGTCTCCGACTGAACTTGCGGTGCAGTTGAAGGTGGTAAGTCGGACTTCTGTTCTGTCGAGTCTTGAACTTCGGGAGTGAAACGATACCCACGTCCCGGCACTGTGTGAATGTAACGTGGATCCCCGGAGGAATCACCGAGAGCTTTGCGAATCATGGAAACCTGCTGCGTCAGATTCGCTTCTTCGACAAAGCTGTCGGGCCAGAGCGTGTTCATCAGTTCGTCTTTCGAGAGCATCCGCCCACGGTTCTTGACCAATACGAGCAAAGTGTCGTAGGTCTTCGGAGTGAGAGCAACAGGCTTGCCTTCTCTCAATAAGGCGTGCTGAAAAGTGTCCAAGACAAAAGGGCCGAACTGGTACAAAGGCGTCCCATTCGGTTGTTGGCCTGGCCGGACCTGATTCCCTGTACTCATCGATGCGTTTGGGCGCACAAAGCCGTGCCAATCGTCTGCGCACGGAAGGCGCAAGCTCTCGTCGGACGAACGATCTGTTCTTTCCTATCCTGAGGGGAAGTTCGGACGAAGTTGTCGCGCTCGCGAACTATTACATGGGCGCCCCACCCGAGCGAGGCACCTACATTCTTCTGGCGGCACATATTTTACGACAAGATCACGGGGATAGGTCTTCAAAAACCACCTTTAAACATAGATGCAGGGGTTAGGCGCCTTTTTTGGGTCTTTTAGAAATCTTTTAGGTGTTGTTCAGGACGATTTTGCCATTGTAGCGCGACGATCCATCCTGTCGATCGTGCTTAGGCCGAGACCGCGGCAGCTTCCCCTCGAGGATGCCGAACCATCTGCTCCAACAAGTTAGCGGATGGCAAGCAGTCATCCACTTTGGCCTTCCGTGCCTTGCAGGTTCGAATTCGATGCGGAGGATGCCGCTCAACATCCAGGCAAGGCCAAACAGAAACGAGGAGGTTCGATAATGACTAAGACCAAGGGATGGATCGTCCAGATATGTTTGTTTCTGCTGGCGACTTCGGCGGCTTTTGCACAGTCGACCGACAGCACAGCGGCTCCGGTGGTACCGCGACTTGTGAAGTTCAGCGGCTCACTGAGAGATGAAGCAGGTCACCCAAAGCCCGGCATCGCCGGCGTTACCTTCGCTCTATATAAGGAGCAGACCGGCGGCGCGCCGCTCTGGCTTGAAACTCAAAACGTTACTGGCGATAGCAAAGGCAACTACACCATATTATTAGGGTCGACCAAGCCTGAGGGTTTGCCTTCCGATCTGTTTACCTCAAACGAGGCGCAGTGGTTAGGCGTTCAGGTGGAGGGCCAAGCCGAGCGGCCTCGTATCCTGTTTGTCAGTGTTCCTTATGCGCTGAAGGCTGCGGATGCAGAAACCATCGGCGGACTGCCACCTTCGGCATTTGTCCGGGCGGCTGAACCGGGAACCACAGCATCTGGCAGCAGTGGCCAACAACCTAGCTCAGCTACCTCGGGAACGAGGTCGTCCGCTTTGCCTCCCGCGGCGACGCTGAATGTGATTACTGCATCGCCGGGCGACACGCCTGGATTCTTGCCCTTCTGGACAGGTTCGAACCCTTCACACACAGTGGAGAGTTCCGTGTTGTTCCAGAGCGGGTCGAAACTCGTCGGAATCAACACGAAAAATCCCGGAGCGAGTCTGGAAGTTGATGCCAATAACCAACTGGGGTTGTTCGTAAATGCTCCCTTTGCCGGAGTCGGGTCCGGTCTGGATCTGCACACGACGGGATCAGGCGGCAAGGGCTGGGAGATCTTGGCCACCGGCAGCACCGCCGCTCAAGGGCCAAGCAAGCTGAATATTCGCGACCTGTCGACGGCCGCTGACATATTTACCATCGCTCCCGGCGGTCTTGTCGGTATCGGAAATACAAATCCGGGAACTGTTCTACAAGTTACCGATCACAACGTCACAGGAACTACTGTCGGCACCGTGCTCGCTGCTGATGCCTTCAAGGTCGGCACCGCGATTTTCGGCGATGCCACGGCCACGAGTGGGCTGACGCGGGGTGTGTTCGGACAAATCTTCAGCTCCACTACCGCCTCCGCTGCTGTGTTGGGCGAGGCTCAGTCCACCACGGGCCAGACCTACGGCGTCCAGGGATACAACTTCAGCACGGGCGCATTCTCCACGGGCCTATCGGGCGTGTCGAGCGCCAGCAGTGGTGAAACGTTCGGCGTCGTTGGCGTAAGCACTAGCCCCAACGGAACCGGACTGCTCGGCTTTGGTCAGGGACAGAGCAACACTGGACGCGGCATCGGTTGCTGCGTGGTGGGGATCTGGGGCGACACGAGTTCAATTACCCCAGGGGCCGCAGGGCTTGTGGGTACAGCTGATGACGCCCGCGCTATTTATCTCGAGAACAATAGTCCCAGCGGCGTCCCGACAGCGTTCATGCAGCAGGATGCGGCCGGACAGTTTGCTCTCGTAGCAGGCGGCGCCGGGGGTTTCTGCACCATCGACACCAACGGAGCCTTGTTCTGTCCTGGTGGAACATCCACAGTGGCTCCGGTCGATTCCGGTCGACGCCAAGTTGCTCTCTACTCGGTGCAGTCTCCGCAGAATTGGTTTGAGGACTTCGGCAACGGCCAACTGGTCGGTGGTGCAGCCACCGTCACGCTGGATCGGACCTTTGCCCAAACGGTGAATTCGTCCTCGGACTACCACGTATTTCTTACTCCTCAAGGCGATTGCCGTGGATTGTACGTAACTCGCAAGACGGCAACCGGTTTTGAAGTGCGTGAACTCGGCGGCGGACAGTCGAGCGTTGCCTTCGACTACCGGATTGTGGCCCTGCGTCGTGGCTCTGAAAACGTACGCTTGGCCGACATGACCGAGCGTTCAAGGAAAGCGAACGCGCCGTTGCCTAAGGGAGGTGGCGAGCGTTTTACGATCCCGGCCCGGCCTCAGGCTCCTAATGTCTCGACCAAACTCAAAACCGTAGCAAGCGCTGTTATTACACCGTAGTAGACGGCGTACAGAAATAGGCGAGTTGTCCGGCGCTGGACCAGAGCGCCGGACGACAGCCTAAGAACTGATGATGCTTTTCAACTTTTATTACCTGAGAGGAGTAATCATGAGACGAACAGCGCTCTTGCTCGCGTCGGCAATACTCTCGATTGCAATCGGGGCTTCTGCAGCAACTACCACGCAGACCTTCATGGCTGGTTGGGACAACTTTAACGAGCCGCTCAATTACACCAAAAGCAATGTCAAGTGGTCAGTATCGCCAACCACACATAAGCTCACGGTTACGTATAACCTCGTCGGGGCCAAACCGAGCAAGCTTTATCAAGTTGCCCTGAATTTTTTCTGCAGCACGTTTCCCACAACCTTCGGCCAGTTTCCAAACGATTTGGGAGGCGGTACTTGCTTCGTACTGACACGACAGGGCGTCACCGCGGATTCTGCGGAGTTTGAAGTCGGGGTTGTTCTCACCGACATCCATGGAAACGGGACGTACACCGTGACGATTAGTCCGGTTGCTTCGGGCACTTACGATCTCGAGTTCTTTGTGCGCGACGGTGCTGGCTGTGACATAAGCGGCGGAGCCGGCAACGGTTCAGACTGCGCCGTCGACTTTCAATCGCCCGGCCCATTCGGAACCGGGACCACGATCACAGTACCGTGAGCAGAAGTCTCTGTATCGATGTGCTTACCCCCTTCATGAGTTTTGTCGCACTACAGGAGAGTTATCCGATGTCGAATCAGCGCGCAGGATCTTACGCCGTGATGGAAGGCAATGGAGAGTACAACAAGCATGCCAAGCTGCAGGCGGGCGGCGCTTCTCTCGCAGTGCCTTTTCTCGAAAAGGCGATCCAAAACATCACTCTTGATTCCAGCAATAGTCCAATTGTGATCGCCGATTACGGGTCTTCTCAAGGCAAGAATTCGCTTATCCCAATGCGGTGTGCAGTCCGCAGCTTGAGAAAGCGCGTTGGGCCGGACCGCGCTCTTTCTGTGTTCCACATCGATCAACCGTCAAACGACTTCAATTCGCTGTTCCGTGTCGTGCATGAAGATCCGGATACGTACACGCTCAACGATCCGAAGATCTATCCGGCTGCAGTCGGAAGATCCTTCTACGAAAAAGTCTTGCCCCCCGAATCAGTGGATCTTGGGTGGTCGGCTTATGCGCTCATGTGGCTCAGCCGGCGACCGACATTGATTCCGGATCACTTCATTCCCTTCTGCAGCAAGAGCGAGGCTCGCAATGAATTCGATCTCCAGGCCGCAAAGGATTGGGAGGCCTTTCTTACTCTGCGGGCAAGCGAACTGCGTCCTGGTGGACGATTGATGGTTGTGCTTCCGGGGATTGCCGAGGACGGTTCGGTCGGCCTCGAACCTCTGTTCCATCACGCGAACGCTGTACTGGAGGAGATGGTAACCGCGGGAGTGATCACTTCCACAGAACGAAGCCAAATGACATTGATGAATCACCTCAGAGCGGAACGTGATCTGCTCAGTCCTTTTCGACGTGATGGAGAGTTCAGTGGTTTGGTTGTAGAGGAGTGCCACAGACGCGTGTTGCTGGACAGCGCCTGGCAGGACTACGAGCGTAGTGGAGATGAGCAGGCGCTTGCAGCGAGCCGAGTCTTCTTCTTTCGTACAGCGTTCCTCCCTTCGTTTGCCTGTGCGCTGAATCAGGGCAGCACAAAAAACGGCGAGACAGTACACCGTTTCGCAGATCAGTTGGAAAGGCGCCTCAAGCACCGCCTGGCGCTCCAGCCGGTGCCGATGCACACGCTCGTGCAGATCATAGTTTTCGCCAAGCCAACCTAGTCATAGTGCCCGCGAACTTATGGGCCTGAGTGGAGTATCAGCGGAGGAGTATGTCGGCAGTGTCATCGAGGGTGGTTTCCATAACAGCGGCGCAGCGAATCAATCGTGTGGCGTGGTTGTGCGCCCTGGCACTTTTGTTCGAAGGTTACGACATAGCTTCCATTGGCTATGCAGTACCTTCTCTGGTCGACGCCTGGAGAATCCAACCATCGGTTTTCACGCAGGTCCTAACTGCCGGCAACGTTGGATTGATGATCGGTTCACTCGTGGCGGGGTGGCTCGCCGATCGGTTGGGACGCAAGCCGGTTTTGATGGGCTGTATCTTCTTATTCGGTGCGTTCTCGCTGATGTCGGCATTTGCAGGTTCGCCATCGGGTTTGTCCGCCATGCGATTCTTGACAGGGTTGGGGCTTGGCGGTGGCTTGCCGACGGTACTCGCGCTGGCTTCTGATGTTGCGCCTCGCACTCGTCAAGAGCGATTTGTGATCCTGGTGAATGTGGGTGTGCCGATCGGATTCTCCACGGGAGGCTTGTTGGCAACCTGGTTGGTTCGTGCATTCGGATGGCCGGCGATCTTTGTTGTGGGCGGCACGCTGCCACTCTGCCTTTTGCCACTACTTGAAATATGGCTGCCCGAGTCGTGCACGCAATTTACTCCCACTCGTCGGCGGGATCAGGTGGCTGCTTTGTTTAGGCCTGATCTAGCTACAAGGACGCTACTGCTTTGGCACATCAACGCTCTCAGCTATCTCAGCGTGTACTTCATCTTGTTGTGGATGCCGGCGATCTTGCATATGTCCGGAACAAGCTCTTCTCGATCGATTCTCGCCACCACAATCTATGGATTTGGAGTCATCGCAAGTCCAGTTTTTGCTGCACTTGTTGCTGAGCGCTTTGGGCTCAAGCGCATACTGACGTGGGGGCTGACGTTTGGTGCTTCTTGCGCGCTATTGATCGGAATACTTCAACCTGGATTCTGGAAGCTCTTGCTGCTTCTCTGTGGAGTCGGTATTGGCGGCGGCTGTCAAGGTGGAATCAACTCTCTGTCGGCACTCTCGTATCCGCCATCGATTCGCTCAACAGGAGCAGGCTGGGCACTGGGAGTAGGCCGAATTGGGACTATTGCCGGACCGCTTCTCGGCGGCTTGTTACTAAGCCTCGGTGTGCGTACCCAATACATATTCGTCGCCGCCTCGGTTCCAGTGTTCGGCGCGGCGATCGTGATGGCGGCGTTAGGAGAACTTCAGCCAGTTGAGCCGACTGTTAGCGAATCAAACCGGTACGCCGATATCGGAGCGAAGTCGGAGCATCGCGGAAGGAGAGGTTTTTAAGTAGGTCGCTACCGTAAGAACATCGGCGGAGAGCAGCCCCATCGTTGCCGTAACAAGCAATTGCACTCACTGACTGACTGACCCAGAATAGAAATCGTGTGAGGCTTGCATTCTTCCAGCTTCGGAGTAGACTTCCCCAAAAAACGGCGGCGTTAGTACCATGCGAAGTCTTGCCAAATTCGTCTGGTTTCTCGCAATCCTTCTGGTGACTATCTTCCTCGTGCACCGGTTCAACAGGAATCGGCGCAGGTAACAGGCCTTCGCGCAGAGTTCCTTGACCCCAACCCCGGCACCCAGAGGCGCAGATGCCCGCGCGCAGAGACGGCATTAAGGCCGATGCACATCAGGACTCTTTGCCTACCGGAGCACCCTACACTTTGAGGATTTTGCCCGCTTAATGACTGGTGCGACTGGTTGGGGAAGAGCAATGAACACGAAGAATTTTCCTGAGAGAATACGCAGCGCTTGCGGGAGACCACCTGAAAAACACTCTGGCACGCAAAACGATAATCATGAAAATCGAGTTAAGAATCCGTTTGGAGATTTTCCGGGCATTCAAACGTTTCGGCGCTGATCGTGAACTCCTCAGCATTATCGGGTCTTGGGGCGACACGCTGGACGACAAAGAGGCACTCAAGTTGCTCAAAGAATGGAATATGGACAAAGCTAAGCGGGCAGCCGTCGAAGCTCTTTGTAAACAGATTGCGCCTCAATCCGGTAATCGCCCTTTTTTAGTGTCCCGAAAGTGAACCGCGTGCAAGCCCTAAGGTCCCAGTCTCGGGGCTTGCACGAAGGAGAGTTGTCGGAAGGCCGCCGTTGTCGTCGAGTGTTAGGTAGGACAGCGACCATCCCTTTGTAGACGGAACATTTGCACGTTTCGAGCGAGACGCACAACTGTCAAAAATGACAGGCATCTTAGCCCTTCCGATCCGTGTCGGATCAATCAGATCACCGATGGCACTAGGAGCAGGAACGCGATAATAGCATCGCTGTGGTTCATCTCAGCAAAAACGGCCCGGCGAAACTGAGTTTGGAGGGCCGCCGGTCAACGCTGTTCGGGAGGCACCGAACTTGCGGCGGACCCCTCCAAGGGCACTGCTTTAGCAAGGTGAGATTCGCACCTTTGAACTGAGCCGCAAACTGGCAAGAAGTGGCATCTGGCGCCGATATGCGAACAGTGATACCGGTAATGCCGTACAGTTTCTGCTTGCCCTCGGGTTGTCGTGCCCAGATCGATGCCAATCGATGCGATGTGCAAGTGATGGTCCTCCTCATGTAAACTGCCGAGCCGCTTATGGCTGTGACTTTGCCAAGACCTCTGTGAACACGCTAGGGGCAAGGTTGCGAGAGTCCTGACTGCCTTACACCCGATCACAAAGGAACCTCATCTCTGAAGAGGAGTCTGGATTAGGCGAAGGATTGTGGGCTCCAGTCCGATCGATATGGCTCCCCATAGGGTAGCGGAAATGCCCAAGGTACCTAGCGCCATTCGCGAAACCGCAAATTCGCTGCCTTCGAGCAGTGCATTCATCTCGCGCAACAGCGCAGGATGGTTGCCCACTGCTCCGCCGAGCAAAATCAGATTGGGATTGAGAATGAGGGCGAGGTCGAGGATTACGTCGGCCAGAATCGTCGCGCGTTGCCTGAGCAGGCGCTTTGCCTCAGCATTGCCCGAGGCTGCCAGATCCCAAATATCCGCAACACGAATGACTCGCGAGCGGATAGGCGCCTGGCTAGTGGCACGCCAACTTCTTAAGATGCCGGATGCAGAGAGCGCTGTTTCGAGTTTGCCATATTTGTGGATGGATGGATGTTCTCTGGAAATATCGGGTACTCGTAGATAGCCGATCTCGCCGGCTGACCATTGAGAGCCTCGGTAGATTGAGCCGTTCAGGAAGATTCCAGCTCCTACTCCCTCTCCAACGGTGATAAAAACAAAATCGCCTTCCCCGCGCGCCGCTCCAGAATGGAATTCGCCCTGGGCTGCCAGGTTGGTGTCGTTATCGACGAACACCGTGCACTTGAGCTCCCGTGCGAGCATAGGGCCCAAGGGCACTCTGTCCCAGTCGCGGAGGGCCGTGAACGCGAGTACCGTACCATCATCCACATTCACAATTGCTGGAACACCCACGGTTACCGTGAGAAGCTGCTTCCGGATCAGCCTTTTCCTTTGGAGCAATTCCCAGAGTTGCTTAGCAATTTGCCGGCAGATCAGGCGCGGGGTGCTCTTTGATCGCTCTATAGGAGTCTCCGACCGAATCAGTTCTCGGCCGTTTAAATCCGTTATCAAGAAACGGAGTGCGTCCCGGGTAATCTCCACTCCGGCAACGCAGCCGTGCTCCGCTTTGAAGCGCAAAATGTCGGGAGGCCGGCCGCCGGTCGAATCTCCCTCCCCGACAGTCTCGACGAGGCCGGCTGAAATTAGTGTACCGACGACGTTGGTGACGGAAGGTGCGCTCAATCCGGATGCTCGCACCAAGTCAGCTTTCGAAGATGGTCCGGACTCCCGCAGAAGTCGCAGCAGAATTTCAGCATTTGTTTGCCGGAGTAGGGGAGGCCGCCCGAGCAATACGGGCTTTCTGGTTACGGTAGGGTTCACGGCCAAGTTTTTCATGGCTTGAAACATCGCGCAATGTCGATCATAGATGCTAATCGATTTCTAAGTGTGCTCGATCGCCGGTCACGAGGAAGATTCTAATGAATATTAAGTAAGTTTGGCATACAATGTCTGACGTCGAATACCCGGTGAGTTCCGGATGTCGACTGTATGAAGCGGTAGTAACCCACAAAGGGGACGATAAGCAGTGCGGGCATCACGGCTTTCTTTGTCGATTCGCTTACTTGCCTCCGCTTGGCTGCTCGGTGTGCTGCCTTTAGGGTCAGTGCTTCGCAGCCCTGCGCAGACACCAGCACCAAAATTCCACATCATTGCGCTGGCTGAGGCGAATAGCATTCATCGCCCTTTTGTCGATGCTGCCAAGATCTGGTTGCAACAGCAGGCTACCGAAAACAATTTTTCGGTGGAATACATCGAGAAGACCGACGTGATTGACGGCGCCTTTCTTGGGCGTTTTCAACTGTTCATTCAGCTGGATTATCCGCCCTACGGCTGGACACCAAAGGCCGTTGCCGCATTTACCAAGTACATTGAGGAAGGCCACGGAGGATGGATCGGATTTCACCACGCAACGCTACTTGGTGAATTCGATGGATACCAAATGTGGCCGTGGTTTTCGCAGTTCATGGGTGGTATCCGGTTCAAGGATTACATTCCGAAGTTTGCTACCGCAACCGTCGTCGTTGAAGATCGCTTGCATCCGGTAATGAAGAGCATTCCTCCATCGTTCGTGGTGGAGCAGGAGGAGTGGTACACCTATGACAAGTCTCCCCGTCCCAATGTTCACGTGTTGGCCCACGTCGATGAGTCGACGTATTCGCCTGACATCCCAACCAAGATGGGCGGAGATCATCCGGTGATTTGGACGAATGAGCACATGAAGGCACGCAATGTGTACATCTTTATGGGCCATCATCCGGAGTTGTTTCAGAACTCGGTTTTCACCACCATCTTTCATAACTCCATCCTGTGGGCGGCGCACCAGTGAGAATCCGGCGAATCTTCCTGTTTGTGTTCATGGCTATTCAATTGTCACCACGGACGGCCTTTGCGCAAGAAGCGCGGTTCCATGCGCTCGCTTTCTATTCCGACACTACGGAGCCAGATCACGTTCAGTTTGCGCAGGATGCTGTGAAGTTTCTGACTGCTTCTGCGTCAAGAGAACACTTCACCGTCGATGCAACCACCAAGTGGGAAGATCTGAACGATGCGCGATTGAGAGACTATCAACTCGTTATCTGGCTGAACGAATCTCCCGCGAAGGCCGAGCAGAGAAGCGCGTTCGAACGCTACATGCAACGTGGCGGAGCATGGCTGGGTTTTCATGCTGCGGCCTACAACGACAAGGACACAAATTGGCCGTGGTTCGTCGATTTTCTGGGCGGCGCCGTTTTTTATACCAATAGCTGGCCTCCGCTGCCGGCGCGACTCTCACTCGACGATCGGAATCACCCAGTCACAGAGGGAATACCTCTGGACTTCGATTCTCCCGCGAACGAATGGTATATCTGGAAGCCCAATCCACGGCTCAACGAGGATGTTCGAGTGCTGGCGACTTTCAGTCCCTCGAACTATCCGTTCGGATTCAAAGACATCTTGACCAGCGGCGATCTGCCGGTCGTATGGACCAACACAAAGTACAAGATGCTCTACATGAACATGGGGCACGGCGACAAGATCTTTACGAGTCCCACGCAGAACCAACTGATTGACAATGCGGTGAATTGGCTGGGCACGGGCGCGGCGCAAAACACAAAGCCTGCGGCAAGTGGGCACCGGGTCAATCCACACGCAATCGCAGTGAATCCGCAGACCGACAAGTTCTACGCCGTAAATACAAGCCAAGGCACGGTCAGTGTGCTAGATGGCGATGCGCATTTCCTCGCCCACGTAAAAGTTGGAGAGGCGCCGGAAGCGATTGCAATCAACCCCGATACGAATCGCGTGTACGTGGCGAATCAAGACAGCGGCACTGTGAGTGTGATTGATGGCGCGACAGACAAGGCCATCGCCACCGTACCTGTCGGCGATCTTCCCTACACGATGTTGGTAGATCGGAGGACGAACAAGGTCTATGTGTCACGGACGTTCAGCGATTTGACTGTGATTATCGATGGGGAAACAAACAGCGCCAAGTCGATGAAGGCGGGAGTGGGCGACGCAGTGACAGGGGAGTCTCTTGATGGCGACACTTACCTGATCAGCTACGAGGCTCCACTGGTCACCGTCTTCGGCAAGAACGATGACCACACCTCCAAGATCGCGACTCCGAATCACGTCTGGGCGATGGCAGCAAATCCGCTAACAAGAAAAGTCTATGTCGTTAGTGCAGGCAGTAACGTCGTGACCGTCATAAACGGTGGGTCGCATAAAACCAACACCGTGAGAACTGGCGAGTTTCCCTGTGCCGTTGCGGTGGACTCAAAGTCTGGACGAGTTTTTGTCGCAAACTATGCGAGTGGCAACGTTACGGTGATCAATGGCGTTGACGATTCAATCGTTGGTACGGTGAGCGTTGGAGCACATCCCCAGGCTATAGCGGTCGATTCCAGCAATCATAGGGTGTTTGTCGTGAGTACACGCGAGAGTACGACAACGGTTGTCGATGGGACAAACACCTCTGTTCTGGGCACGGTGAGAACAGGGCAAAGCCCGTTCGCAATCGCGGTCAATTCCAAAACCCATAAAGCCGTCGCGATCGGCCTCGATGGCGATCTGACAGTAATTGACGGAACAACTTTGGCGGTTTCGTCGCCTTTGATCCCGCGGAGCGAACAGTGAACGCTGATGCAGGGCACCTAATCTTGAAAAGTCTGTGCCGCACTCTGTGTAGAGTGGGAGTGATCGTCATTATTTCGTTGACTGCCCGGGCGCAGCAAGAGCACCCCATTCTTGCAATTGGATCCCCCGCCCCGAACTTCGAGCTGCCAGGTGTCGATGGAGCGGTCCACAAACTCTCTGATTATTCCGCGAGTCCCGTGCTGGTGGTCATCTTCATCTGCAATCATTGCCCGATTGCGCAGATGTACGAGCGGCGCATTGCCCAACTGAGCGCAGATTATAGGGATCGCGGCGTGAGCGTGGTGGCCATCGAACCGAATGATCCCAAGGCGATCACCATCGACGAACTCGATTCTTCAGATATCAGCGACAGCCTCGAGGAGATGAAGATCCGCGCGCAGTACAAGCATTTGACCTATCCGTATTTATATGACGGTGAAACGCAATCGGTGACCAACGCATATGGGCCACAGGCAACGCCCCACGCCTTCGTGTTCGACAGCGACCGGCGCCTGCGCTACGAAGGCCGCGTGGACAACAGCTACCGCTCTGAACTGGTGACCACTCACGAGGTGCGCGATGCCATCGATGCTCTTCTGGCGCATCGTGAAGTTGCAGTGAAGCATACCGGTGTCTTCGGTTGCTCGACGAAATGGAAGGAGAAACATGCGGCGCAGGTGGAAGCACTGCGAAAGATCGAAGCGCAACCTGTAACGCTGGCGATGACGTCTGCGGCCGATTTGAAGAAACTGCGAACCAACCTCGAGAAGAAGATGTTGCTGGTGAGTTTTTGGGCGACGTGGTGCGGTTCGTGCATTCATGAGTTCCCCGATTTCGAGGATACCTTCCGGATGTACAGCGTCCGGGACTTTGAGTTAGTCACTGTCGCCGCCAATATGCCCGACGAGAAGAACACCGTCATGCGGGTTCTCGAGAAGATGCACGCCACCAACCGAAACTTGTTGTTCGACTCCAACGACACTGCCGCGCTGCAGGCGGCTTTCGATCCTACATGGGAATCGGCTGTGCCATATACGGTGTTGATCGCTCCTGACGGCAAGATTCTGTACCGGAAGCAGGGCTCGGTCGACATGTTGGAATTGAGGCGGACGATTCTGGCGAACTTGCCGTCGGATTACGAAGGGTTCAACCGGTACTGGTCGGAACCGTGAGCAAGTTTCCGCGTACTGCTCGGATGTTCCGGCGGTTTGGCAGTGTTTTGGAGATCGATTGAGATGAAACGGGTTTTATATTTCACAGTTCTTACTTTTGTTCTTGCGATTGCGGCCCAATCCTGGGCTGGCGACACCATCCCAAAGGCTGCGTGGCGCCGACCGCTGGGCCTTCCGCTCGACAAAGCTGGAGTGACCCGCGTCCCCGGCAATATCGATGACGGGTATTGGCAGGGGGCCCCAGTGGGGGGATTTGGCTCGGGTACTTTTTCCAGAAGCTACCGCGGCGATTTTTCTCGCTGGCACATCAAGGCGGGTGTTCACAAGTACGTTCCTGTTTACTCAAATCAGTTCGCAATGTTTCAACAATCTGACGGAGATGCCCAGGGCACGGCTCGCGTGCTGATGACGGGCCATCCGTCTGATAAGACTCTGAGCGCGTGGCAATGGGATTATCCCGTGGCCGCCGGCGAATATGCCGCGCTTTATCCCAAGTCCTGGTACGACTACAAGTGGAATCAATTCCCGGCGCACGTTGTACTGGAACAATTCTCTCCCGTTCTGCCCAACAACTATCGCGAGCCTAGCTATCCGGTTGCGATCTATCTCTGGCATGCAGACAACCCGACCAGCAAGCCGGTCACCGTGTCGGTTCTTCTCTCGTGGACGAACATGGCGGGGTGGTTTCGCACATTCACACGCGATTTTCAGGGTGCGCCGAACCAGGGAAATCACAATGACTTTGCCCAGGAAAAAGTCGCTTCTGGATTGATGAAGGGCATCGTGTTCGACCGCAATCGTGCCGGACCTGCCACTCGCGAAGCCGACGGACAGTTCGCGATCGCTGCGGTCGAAACTTCGGGCGTTCAAGTGAGCTACCAGGCTTCATTTCCCGCAGACGGGGACGGAAAGGCTGTTTGGAGCCATTTCGCAAAAGACGGACGCCTCGCCGACAATGCCACCTCGTGGGTGAGCGATAGCGAAAAGCTGGCGGGCGCAATCGCTGTCCGCTTTACTCTCCAGCCGGGAGAAGAGAAGTCCGTACCGATGGTGATTGCCTGGGATTTCCCGGTCGTGCAGTTTGGCGAGGGGCGCGAGTGGAATCGCCGCTATACCGACTTTTATGGCGCTAGTGGCACAAACGCATGGGTCATTGCCCGCGACGGACTGGAGAACGCCGCAGGGTGGAGCAAAGCCATCGATGCCTGGCAGGCTCCTTATATTAATGATGAGAGCAAGCCGCTCTGGTATCGAGGCATGCTCTTCAACGAACTCTATGTGCTGACTGATGGAGGCACATTCTGGGGACGCCCGGCAGGATCTGATCGTAAGAATCCAGCGTCTTTCGCTCTCCTGGAATGTTTCGATTATGCCTACTACGGGACGCTCGATGTCCGCTTCTATGCCTCAATGCCCTTAGTGAAGTTCTGGCCTGAGATTGACCGCCAAGTTCTGCGCGAATTCGCCGGCACGGTTGCCAAAGAATGGCCGGAGAAAGGGCAATGGGTCTGGAAATCACAGCAGCAGGATGAACCCAGCCTACACATGCGCAAGAAGAAAGGAGCGGTGCCCCATGATCTTGGGGTGCCGGAAGGCGATCCATTTTTCGCAGTCAACGAGCCCGGGTGGCAGGACACGAATGATTGGAAGGATCTCAATTCAAAGTTCGTCCTGATGGTCTATCGCGACTACGTTCTTTCCGATAAGAAGGACAAGGCATTCCTGCAGGATATGTTTCCCGCTGTGAAGGAGGCGATGATCTATCTGCGCCAGTTCGATCACGGAGCGGGCATTCCGGAGAATAGCGGCTATCCGGATCAGACCTACGATTCGTGGGTTGTGCGCGGAGTGAGCGCCTATTGCGGTGGTCTGTGGCTAGCGGCAGTTCGCGCCACTGAAGAGATGGCCCATACTCTCGGTGATGAAAAGACCGCGACTGAGTACCATCAACTCTTTTTTAAAGCGCAGAAGAACTACATCGACAAGCTCTGGAACGGAAAATACTTTCGTTACGCCACCGACGGTGAAGATCGCGACGGTGTTCAAGCCGATCAACTCGCAGGTCAGTGGTACGCGAACTTGACTGGTCTTGGAGATTTGGTGCCCCGCGATATGCAACGCTCAGCCGCAAAAACAATATTCGACGTCAATGTCATGAAATTCGGCGGCGGAGAGATGGGTGCGGCCAATGGCTTGTCCGCGGATGGCTCAATCATTAACAACGAGCAGGCCCTTGAAGTTTGGGTGGGGACAACCGAGAGCTTCGCGGCGCTGCTGCTCAGCGAGGGCATGAAGGACGAGGCGTATCACACGGCGTGGGGACTCTATCACGTGATCTACGAGACGAAGGGGTACTGGTTTCGCACACCCGAAGCGTGGGACATTGACGGGAACTTTCGCGCTTCGATGTACATGCGCCCAGCCGCTGTCTGGGCAATGGAAATGATGCCGCCATCAACCGTTCCAATGGCCAAGAGCTCTCCACCTGTTGCAAACCACTAGTCAAATGAAATCTTCTTTAGGCAAGAAATCCACACCTGCCGTGAAAGGGAAGCGAGGGGCAAAACTCCTCAGCGGCAGTTCCAATGGGGATCAACAAACTGGATCTCGCCTGCCAGACGGAGAACACGGACTTGTAGTTGGAGTGGATATTGGCGGAAGCAACCTGCGCGTTGCACTCGCCGATCTTCGTGGAACTGTCCTTGGAAGATGGAACACGTCGACGAAGACAACCTCTTCTCCCGAGATGGTGACGGCGCAGATTGAACAGGGCATCGGCCACTTGCTGCGGCAATCGTCCTCTTCGCATCGCTCGTTGTTATCTATTGCGGCAGGTGCTCCGGGTGTCACAGATCCAAAAACGGGCGTGGTGTTGGCGACGTCATATCTCAAGGGCTGGAAGGACGTGCCGTTGCGACAGTTGTTGGAGTCGACATTGGGTGTTCCTGCTGCGATCGAGAACGACGTCCGCATGGCAGCTCTCGGAGAGCACTCGCGGGGTGTAGCCCAGGGAGTGGATGATTTTGTATTTCTGGCGATCGGCACCGGAATCGCCGCGGGCGTTTTCGCGAATGGAAAGCTGATCCACGGCATCAATTCGACTGCTGGAGAGGTTGGCTATATGCATGTTCCCGGCGCGACAGAGAAACCCGCGAGGCCTGGGGAACCCGGTTCCCTGGAGAGCAGCATCGGAGGCGATGGTATTCGCCAGCAGTGGTCGAAGGCATGCTCCGACGCAAGCGCATGCAACCTGACTGCTACTGAGATTTTCGCCCGGGCGAGCAGCGGAGATGCGCTGGCTAAGAGCGTCTTGGAAAACTCGGCGCAGTTGCTGGCTTATACGGTGTACAACATCTCGGTTGTGCTGAACAGCGCGTTGTTCGTCCTCGGGGGAGGCATCGGCGTAAGCATCCCCTTATGCGATGCCACCCGGCGCATTCTAGAGGCTTACAGCGAACCGTCGCGCCCGCAATTGGTCATCAGTAGGCTTGGACCTGATGCACAGCTCATAGGAGCGATTTGGCTGGCTCTGACGACAGCAAAACAGACGAGCGGGAATCGAGTCTGACTCTTAAAACCTCATTGCTTGGATTCGCCGCAGCGTTATCTACGCTTCTGTCGCAAGGCTGATGCTCTCGAGGTCACGTCCACACGTTTCCGGTACGACGAAACGCACAAAGAGAAGAGTGACAATGCTCATCGCCCCATAGATCGCAAAGGTGCGGGCGCTGCCGATGGCTTCGATGAGTGAAAGAAAAGTCATCGAGACAACAAAGTTTGAAATGCCGGAGCCCAACGTGGCAGCCGCAACGCCACGCCCTCGCACACGCAGAGGAAAAACCTCGGCTACCAGAATCCAGGCAATAGCGCCGAGGCTGAACGCAAAGCAGGCGATGTAAATCATCAGGCAGACGATTGCGATCTGGCCAAGCGATGAGGCCAAGGTTGTGTTGTGGCTAAAGCCGTATGCCAGCGCGAAAAGCGCGACAGCCATGCCCGTGACGCCGACATAAAGAAGAGGCTTGCGCCCAATTCGGTCAACCAGCAAGATTCCCAATACTGTCCCAATCACGTTTACGATGGCCACCACGAATGTAGCCAGGATGGCACTGCTGTGAGACGCGCTACCCGCCAGGGCAAAGATCTGGGGTCCGTAGTAGATGATGGTGTTGATTCCGGTGACCTGCTGCAGGACGGTCATGCCTACGGCGACGAAGAGGGCACCACGCACTGCCGGACTCCAAAGCGCGCTCCATCGTTGTTCGACGGGTGCCTTGAGTCCCTCCTGGATATCCGTCAGAAACTGATGCGCACCGGCAGCGTCTGTGTAGCTGAGCAACACGGCCTCCGCGTCCTTTTCGCGGCCGTGAGCAAACAGCCATCGTGGACTCTCCGGGACAGTCAAAATCACAGCTAAGAAAAATATGGTTGGTACTACGGCGAGACCGAACATCAGTCTCCATGCCTGCTGGCTCGCAAGCAGATAGCCCACCAGATCGGCGAGAGCGATGCCGACTGTCAGAGCGAACTGATAGAACCCGATGAGCATGCCACGCCGCTGAGGTGGGGCCAGTTCGGAGACGTATACAGGTGCCGTAACCGATGTAAAGCCAATTCCTAGTCCAATGACGGCCCGAGCCACGATCAGTACTGTGACGTTCGGCGCCAACGGCGCCAACAGAGAACCAACAATGAATATTCCTGCCGCCCAAACCAACGTTTTGCGACGGCCGATCCGGTCGGCAACTGTGCCGCCGACAATGGCGCCTGTCATGGCCCCGATCAGAACAACGCTGACCACCAGTTCCTCGGCGATCGTGGAGATGGCAAAGCTGCGTTTTACGAAAATCGCGGCTGCCGCAATGATTCCCATGTCGTAGCCGTACAAAACACCGCCGAAGGCAGCTATCAGCGATACTCGCAGTATGAAACCGCGATTTACATGCGCTATAGCATCGGAGCGGAGATCAGCCACGTTCCACCTCCCGCCTCATCATAACGCCTAGTTTATAATGAGTCATTAAAAAGTTAGATTTGAGATCTCGAGGATGGCAGATAGAGAAGAAAAAAGGGAATCAGGATGCCGCTGGATTGGCGGGGTGGAACCATCCGCTGAACTGCGCGGCCTGAGCATGAACTCGCTTTACGAGATGGAATGTCGTGAACAGCCTCACAGACTTGCTCAACTCCTGCACGCGTACCAAAGCGAATCGGCGATTCAAAAAGAACTGGATAGCTTGCGGGAAATATCGCATTCGTCGAGCCCGATTTTGTTCATCGGAATGGGGGCTTCTTATTGTTCTTCCATCGTGGGAGCGTATTATCTGCAGTCGGGCGGTCGATCCGCTTTCGCAGTGGATGCCAGCGAGTGGCTCCATTACTCATCAACCTGGGATCAAGCTGCATTGTCTCTGCTGGTGACTACTTCTGGAGAAAGCGCGGAACTTGTCCGGCTATGCGAAAGAGGGAAACAGACACCGCTGGCGCTGCTCTGCAATAACGAACATAGCACCTGCTGGTCGCTAGTCCGGCACAGATTGCCAATCCTGGCGGGGCCGGAATATGGCAATGCTACCAAGACATACACCAATGCGACGGCCGCATGCATCGTTCTGGCGTCGCACATTTTGGGTCGCAGTTGGTGTGAGGAATCCGCGCAGATCGTTGAGTCATACTCCCGCTCCCTGGATCGGGTGTTTGAGCAGCGCGGCGAGATGGAGAAATTCTGTCGGGGAGCAGAGAACATTGAGATTATTGGGCGCGGCCCCGCCTACGGCGCTGCCATCATGGGTGCGCTGTGCATCCGAGAAATGACAGGAAAACGCGCTGCTCCTCACTCCGGCGGCGGTTTTCGCCATGGGCCCCTGCTCGACGTAAGCGAGTCTCACGTCGCCATCATTTTGGCAGTGGGCGGGACGGCCGCTCTTGGGGTCTCTCTCGCGAAGGATTGCCTGGCCCGTGGAGGCAGAGTCATCCTGGTTGAATCTGACGATCGTCCACATTCCGAGTGGCTTTTGCCGATCAGAATTGACCCGGTTCCCGAACCGTGGGAAGGAATTACCTCTGTCCTGGCTCCGCAAGCACTTACTTTGGCAATCGCGGAACGGCTTGGCGCCAAGCTCAAGCCGCGCTTTCAGTACGGGGAAATGAAGGAATAAAACCTCTACTTGCTTTGTTAAAGGCAGCCATTTCCGGCATCCGGCACCACGATGGCGAACGGGATCTCGGTGAGATCCCATCTGCTGGCTCGAGCCGTAGAATCCTCCGTACAACAATGCCAGATCATGAGTGTGTTCCAGACAATCTTTCAGAAAGGGACTCATTTCCAGTACTCACCATGCGAATTCCATCCAAATGCAAAGGGACTGCAATCGTCGCAGGCCTAGTCCGATTGAGTTTTGTTGCTAGCATCTTCGGCTCGCCTCTCATTGCACAGGTATCCGCGCAACAATCTGCTCCCACGATGCCGATGCAGGCGCGGTACGAAGACGGAGCGGAATTTCGCTGGCTTCACAAGAAAGTCCTCAACTCCAGATTGTTGGACGACATGAAGGATCTCACCGCGTGGTCATTCGCTGGTGCTGGCGAGATGACGTTGGTCGAAGTCAGCGCGGACAGGCCGTGGACTTCTTCTGAGAAGGCTGATGTCAGTCATGTGTTACGAATCCGCTCCACCACGAATATCGCGCAGGTGGATGGAGGAGGAGAATGGGAAGATTTAGTCGCAACCAGGAAATTTGCGGCGGAGGACTGGAGTGAGTTCAACCGCATTTCCTTATGGGTCTATCCCGATGTTGCTGGGGCTCCTGCCATCTCGTGCTCGCTGGTACTGCACAATGATGGCGCCCACAAGTTGCCAGATCATTACAACGAGGGCCGTCATGAATCCATCATTCTGAAGAATCACAGATGGAATCAGATCGTCTGGGAGATTGCCCCGCTCGATCGCGATCATGTTACGGCGCTCGAGTTTGCCTACAGCTTGCCGAAGAAATTCCCTGATCCTGGCGACCGAACAATCCTCGACGTCGCTCACCTCGAACTGCAGCGCGTAGTTGCCGATCACGTCGAAGGTTGGGATGTGGCTCCCGGCAAGATTGCTTTCAGTCATAGCGGATATACAACGGGTGCTTCGAAGTCCGCGATCGCCAGCGATGTCGTGGCTCAAGACTTCTCGATCATTGATGAGCAGACCGGGCAGGCGGTTCTCACCAAGCCGATCCAGCAGGTTTCCTCTGCACTTGGCAAGTATCAGTTTCTGGATTTCTCCGAGATTCGCTGGCCAGGAACCTACGCCATCAAAACAGGAGATACGGTCACTCCTTCGTTTCGAATCGGCGAGGACGCTTGGAAGAGCAGCATCTGGAAAGCGATCAATTTCCTGTACAGCGAGCGCTGCGGGACCGAAATCGCGGGCATCCACGGCAGGTGCCATCAGGATATTTACACAATGCACGGTGACAAGCGAATTGTGGTCAACGGCGGATACCACGACGCCGGAGATTTGAGTGCGACGGGGCATACCCCAGCGATCGCGTATGCCGCATTTTCGCTGGCCCAGCGTCTCATTGAGCAGGGTGAAGATCCAGTCCTTGCGAATCGCTTGCTTGAAGAAGGCCGCTGGGGTTTGAATTGGGTGCTGAAAACGCGATTCGGCGATGGTTATCGAAGCACTGGCCAATTGGTGAGCTATTGGACGGATGGTGTCATGGGCACTGCCGACGATCGTTTTGGTCAGGCAGTCAATGAACCGGAGTGGAATTTCCGGGTCAGTGCAGTAGAGGCCCTTGCGTCCCGCGTCCTGAAGGAAAGCGATCCGGAACTGGCGAACCGGAGCCTGGTGATCGCAGAAGAAGATTGGAAATATGCGGTAGAAGGATTGAGGACCGCTGCACCAAGGCCGGAAGTCTATGGCGCATCCGACGAGTTGGAGCGGATTTCGTTTGGAGTGGTGGCGTCGGTCGAGCTATTCCAGGCCACTGGCGAACAGCAATACGAGGATGAAGCTGTTGCGCTGGGCGACATGGTGCTGGCTTCGCAGGAACGCAAACTACAGCCGTGGACGATTCCTCTGACTGGTTATTTCTATACCGGACCGAAACGAGAGAATCTCTTTCATCGTTTCCATATTGGGCAGGAGCAGGAGCCGATCATCGCGCTCGTCAAGCTGTGCGATGCTTTCCCTGATCACGAAAAATGGATGAAGTGGTATTCGGCAGTCGCCCTGCATTCGCACTATTATCTCGAGGCTGACGCAGCTGTCGATGAGCCTTACGCTGTATTGCCCGCCGGCGTGTATCGCGAGAGTGAAGTCCGCCTGATTCCAGAAGCAAAGGACTGGACACCTCTGCGCGCCGCCGATCGCGATGCCTACATGGAAGCGGTCCACCGTGGAGTTCCTTTGGGTGACGGTTCGTACTTACGGCGATTTCCAGTCTGGTTCGACTTTCGCGGTAATTCGAGCGTTCTGTTGTCTCAAGCAAAAGCTCTCTCCGTAGCGGCCGACCTGCGGCGCGACCTGGATGGTGAAGACCTGGCCCAAAGGCAGGCGCAGTGGCTCGTTGGCCGCAACCCGTTCTCGTCGAGTTTGATGTACGGCGAAGGATATGACTGGACGCCGCTCTACAGCGTGCGGTCTGGTCAAATGGTGGGCGCTCTTCCCGTCGGAATTGAAACGAAGGGGTACAACGACGCTCCGTATTGGCCCACACAGATCTGCTGGACTTATAAGGAAGTATGGACCGCACCGGTAGGCCAGTGGATCTGGTTGATGGAAGACCTCAGCGTTCCTGCGACAGTCAGAGGAATCATTGATCCAGCGAATCGTGCGCCAATCGAGTTCAGGGAAGAGAAAAGCCGTCAGTTGACCAGCGTGCCCAATTTGGTTGGGGCCGCATTCAGTTTTCGCTTGCCCGCTGGGCGCTACGAAGTTCAGCACGGACCCGCTCATACCACCCTCACCGTCCTTCCCGGTCGAATCTACTCTCTGGATTTGCGTGCGGAACGTGTTCTTGATTTCAAAGCGTCATTTCAGACTGCAGGAGAGAACGCCGTTGTCCTCCGGGCTTGGGCTGACGGCGGGGGAGATCACGCGTTCTCGGTTCGTAGCGACAACCTCGTCCTGTCGGAGCCAGCGATGCAGAAGGTCCATCTGATCGCCGGGAGAAAGCAGGAAATCGTTTGGCATGCCCGTGTCGTTTCGCCTGAGACGCCTTGGGTAGCACTCGTGATACCGGATGGCGAGCAGGGGAATCGTGCCGAACTCACCGGTGCGGCCTCACCGCGCAAATAAAACTGGAGCCCCTTCCATTGGGGAGATTTCAGGTGAAACGGGCGCGATGGCGAGGATTGGCCATGGCGACGAGATTGACGGATGTAGATAATGGAACGCTGCCCGGCAAAATACGATGATCCGCGAAATCTTCGCAGGTTTTGTTTTCCTCTCTACGCTAACAGCTAGTGCTCAAGTTCGCGTATGGCAAGGCACGATGACACTACCCACCTATGAGGAAGGTGCGCCCGATCCGAATCCTCCATTCGATCAGTATGCAAATAGCCGCTTCAATTATCCGTACACGCTGCGCGATGACCTAACCGATCGCCGAACGGATCATGCCTGGCGCGCCGTCTTTCTCGAAAACGAATACTTGAAGTGCTCGGTGTTGCCCGACCTTGGCGGCCATGTGTATACGTGCACCGACAAGATCAACGGACAGCCGATGTTCTATGCGAATCCTACTATCAAGAAGGCGGCGATCTCCTATCGCGGTGCTTGGGCTGCATTCGGCATCGAATTCAATTTCCCCGTTTCTCACAATTGGGTCAGTCTTTCGCCGGTTGATTTTGCATTCGGCACGAAAGAGGACGGCAGAGCCTCGGTAACGGTGAGCAACGTTGATCGCGTTTACGAAATGCAATGGTCCGTGGAACTTGTGCTGCGGCCGCATTCCACCGTTCTCGAACAACGCGTCATGCTGAACAATCGCAGCGATGTGAGGCACCGCTTTTACTGGTGGAATAATGCCGGAGTTCAAGTCTGGGACGACTCACGAATCCAATATCCGATGCGTTTCACGGCGAGCCATGGTTTTACGGAAATCACTCCTTGGCCAATTCAAGCGGATGGTACGGATCTCAGCATCATTAAGAACCAGACGAAGGGGCCCGTTTCCTCGTTCGTGTACGGCAGCCGGGAGCCATTCATGGGTGTTTGGCATCCTCACACCAGCGCAGGAACGGCTCATTACGCGGATTACGCTCAACTCCCTGCGAAAAAGATTTGGTCATGGGGAACCGACCCCGACGGGCTGGACTGGCGTAAGACGCTTTCTGACAACAACAGTGCCTACGTAGAAATTCAGGCGGGATTGTTCCGCAACCAGGAGACTTATGCGTTCCTCGAACCGCGGCAAACGATCAGTTTTTCGGAGTTCTGGATGCCTGTGCGTGACATTGGCGGAATCTCGCGGGCGAACCTGGCAGGTGTAATACATCTGAGCCGGAAAGAGAACGCACTCGTCGCGGGGCTCAATGTGAATCAGGCAGTTCCCGGCGCGACGGTACGCATCGCACTCACCGATAAAAGCATCTTCCAGGAAAAAACTGATCTCGTTCCACAACGCACGTGGACACATGAGATGGTGGATGCTGATCCACAGCAGAAGTACACGTTTGAACTTCGTGACGCAAGAGGAGCTGTGCTGCTGAGTCAGACGGAAGGCCAATACGATTGGACTCCCATCGATGAGATTCATGTTGGACCACAACCTGCGTATCACATTCCTGAAGCGGAGCGCCGCACCGAAGATGACTGGGTTCAGCTGGGGAAAGAACAGGAACTCAATGGCAATCTCCTCGGAGCGCTGCGAAGTTATCAAGGCGGTTTAGCCAAGTTCGGCGACAGCTTCGAACTGAGCAAGGCCGCCGGACGACTGTGTGCGAGTCTGCTGCGCTTTGAGGAGGCGAAGCAATTGCTCGAGCGGGTTCACTCCCGCAACACATCGGATCCGGAAATTTCATATTACCTGGGCATTACCTACGATGGGCTCGAAGAAAAACGGCAAGCGCGGGAATCGTACGAAGCAGCCGCACGCATGCCGGAGTTCCGCGCTGCAGCTGCGCTCCGGTTGGCTGAGTTCTCGGCTCGCGAGGGCAATCTGGAACTTGCAGAGTCTTACCTGCGACTCGCGACCAGTGCGAGCCCGGACGATCTTCGAACCGGGGAAGAGCTTGTAGCCGTCATGAGAGCCGAGGGGCAGAAGGAAAAATCGGAGAAGATTGCACAGGAGTGGCTGGCTCGATTTCCGCAGAGCTACTTCCTGCGGGAGCAAGTTGGCATGCCCGACTTGCATCATCTCGGGGATGATACAAATCGCGTTTTGAGTGTCGCGTCGGAGTACATGCGTCTTGGAATGTACTCGGAGGCGCTTCAGGTGCTCTCGCGCAAGTATCCAACTCCGGTCAGTGATGAGAACGAGCCGGGACAGCTTCCACCCGAAAAACACCCGCTCGTTGCTTACTACCGCGGATATTGCCGCAAAAAATTAGGACAAACGGCGGTCAACGATTTCAGTACGGCAGCAAAACTGCCCACCGATTACGTCTTCCCGAGCCGCGCGGCAGACCTGCAGGTATTGAAGGCGTCTTTGGACGCGTATGCGCAAGATGGGAATGCACATTACCTGCTGGGAATGCTCTACTTTTCAAAGGGAGTTACGGACCAGGCGCTTGCTGAGTGGAATCAGGCCCGCAAATTGAATCCGCAAATTCCGGTTCTCCATGCCAGCCTGGGACGCGCGTTGCTGCAGCTGAAAGACGATCCCGAACAATCGTTGAGCATTTTTCAGGAAGGATTGCGCACGGACTCCCGAAATCTTGCCCTCTACACGGGCATCGATCAGTCCCTGAGCATTTTGCAGCGTCCGCCGCAGGAACGTGTTGCGGCGTTGGAGAGGTATCCCGACCTCACCAAAATGCCGACTTCTCTTGTGTACGAGCTGATCCTGAATCTGACCGAAGCGGGTGAGTTCGAGAGAGCAAAGGCCTTGTTCCGCGATCGTTTCTTTCAACGGGAAGAGGGCGGGACAAATGTGCGGGAAGTTTGGCTTGAAACACAGATCCAGCACGCCTTATCGATGGCGCAGCAAGGACGATGCGCAGAGGCAATCAAGATCGTCGACAACGTCGCACAACCACAGCCGGACTTGGCGTTTACACACGATGAACTAGCGCCATTTCTACGCTCCGCCAGATTCAACTATCTGGTCGGGAACGTGTACAACAGTTGCAAGGTGCCGGACAAGGCTTTGAGTAGTTTCAAGCAAGCAGCAGAGCAATGGGACTTTCAAAACGCAACCTGGGCATGGAAAGCATCTCAGCGGCTTCCAGATTACGATCACGCTTCCGCGCAGCAGAAGTTGCAGAGCGTTCTCGATCGCGTCAGGAAATCTGGTGGTAACGACTCTCCCAGTGGCTGGTGGCTCTACAATGTTGGCTTGCTCGAAGCGGCTGTCGGAAACCACCGGCAGGCGGAAACGCATTTTCGTGAAGCGCTTTTGTCGCCGGACACGTTGATGAGTTACCACCTGACGCGGCTTGCCATGTTACGCGACGCGCACTAACGTCTTCGGGAAGGGGGGAACCTCGGATGAATGGACGCTTTCGAGCGTTGGCGCTGCTAATCGCCTGCTGCGCTTACGCTTTTGCGGAGGATGCCGTAATCCAAAGCAGACGGGCTGACTTTGATCCTCGCCTCGACACCAATCCGATGTCTTCGTTTTGGAGGGGCTCAGAACCTGCCTACATGGACTCGAATGCGCTGGGCAAACCTGAGCCGAAGTACCGAAGCGAAATTCGGACACGCTGGACCAAGCAGAATCTGTACATTCTTTTCGTCTGTCCCTATGAAGAACTAAATCTCAAGCCCAATCCGAACACGGCGGTCGAGACGAACGAACTCTGGAACTGGGACGTCGCGGAAGCGTTTATCGGCTCTGATTTCGCCAACATAAGACGTTACAAAGAGTTTGAACTATCCCCGCGAGGCGAGTGGGTTGACCTGGATATAGATCTCGACCGACATCACGATGACAATGGGTGGAAGTGGAATTCTGATTTTGAAGTGTCAGCGAGAATCGATGAACGCGCTCACGTCTGGTACGGAGCGATGAGGATTCCGTATGCTGCCATCGACTCCCGTACGGCGGAAGTTGGCAATACTCTCCGCATCAATTTGTTTCGTTGCCAGGGACCGAAGGCCGATCGGCACTACATCGCTTGGCGTCCCCCGATGCAGGATAGCTTTCATGTGCCAGAGCGGTTTGGAACTCTGAAACTCGTAAAATGAACCTTCGCTAGTCGCAACGAGCGCAGTGATCACGAGACCGCGGTGATGAGATGGGCACCTCTCCTGCGCGAGATCGTCAGACAATCGCTGCCTGCAGAACTGCCCTTAGTCTCATTCCGACAATTCGTTCTTCCCCGGGCTGTAGCATCCAGACTCCGACGACAATGGTGTTTGGCCCACCGGGCAGACCAGCGCTCGCCGGCGCGCCGCCGGTTGATGGATTCAGCTCAATGCGGGGCTTTCCTTCTCTCATCTTCTGCATCACTTCAGTGCCTGTAATCTTCACGTGGTTCTGGTCATAAGTGATGAGTAGATGGGGGACGTGATTGGCAATTTCGGGTACAAAGATTTGTGTCTGCAATGTCGGAATTGAATTGACCTGCTTAGCGATCACTTCTGCCCTACGCCGGTACTCCGCTTCCATGGCAGCATCATCCTGCTTGAGAAACCAATCCACGGCGGCGACAAGGCCAACGATTTCTTCTTTGGCTACTTTCATGCCACGGCCGATGGTGTTGGAGTTTGGTGAATTGTTCTTTTTGGCTGCTTCAATCAGATCTTTTCGACCCAGCAACAATCCAGTACATTGCGGTCCGCGAAGGCCCTTTCCGCCCGAGAATGTGACCAAGTCGAAGCCCATCTGCGTGTATTTCCATAAATTCGAAATAGGTGGCACATCCGCAGCCGCGTCGTTGAAACACGGGACCCCGTGCTGATGAGCGACCCGCACCCAATCTTCGCGGGTAATCTTTCCCGGTCCGGCATTGAAGAAGTGAGTCATCACGGTGCGATCGTTGAAGGCTTGTTCGTACTCTTCAAGTGTTTCCACCTCGACAAAGCGATTTCCACAATTTCGCAGGGCGTGATCGTAGCCGTAACGATGCGACTTTTGAACGATGACTTCATTCTTGAGACCTGTTGTGTCAGTCGGAATCCCGAGAATGGCCTGCGCGTTTCCCATGGTGACGCACGCCGCCGTTCCTACTACGAGGGCCGCGGCAGCGCCGGAGGTGACGAGCGCAGCTTCGCAATGCAACTGCTTTGCTAGATATGCTCCCGAGGCATCGAGCAGTTCGCTGAGATTTACAGGTTTCCTGGCAGCCAGGGCAATGGCAGCTTGCACCTCGTCGGGCATTGTGGAAGCGGAAAGAACCGTGTACGTACCGGCGGCGTTGATGAATGGAGTTACACCGAGTTTCTGGTAGTAGTCCACGCCGGCAGCCGACTCTTTGCCGACCGCCTCAGGTGTCAAAGTTGGGATGGCAGCGAGTGCACTTCCGGCAGCAATGGCCTGCGCTCCCTTGCCTAAGAGCTTCCGTCGAGTAATGAGTGTCACGGTTGATGCTCCACAATGCTATTCGACTTTTGAGAACTAATCTCGCGGGTAGTCGTCGGCCCGCGCTGGTAATGATTCGCCCTTATCGAGAACGTTGAAATATTGCGGACGGGCTTTCTCCCATTCCACCATGCTGAGACCGGAAGGATCATACAAAATGCGTCCCGCGCGGATCGTCAAGCGAGCCGTTAACTTGAGGTCTCCATCCATCCGGGCGACGCCGCAATCGATATAGCTGAAATGCCCCTTCGATAGTTCGAGTACGGCGATATCGGCGTCCCTGCCTACCGCGAGAGTGCCCAGTTCGGGGCGATGAATCTCAGCCGCTGGATTGACGGTTGATCGGCGGATGATATCGCCCAGAGGCACCCCCATTGCCAGGAACTTTGACATGACATTGGTCATACTGACTACGTTGTAATCGCCAGTGTGTAAGTCGGTGGACATGGAATCAGGAATGAATCCTTGTTTCGCTGCAGGAGCCGCATTGCGAAACCAGAAGCTGCCGGCTCCATGTCCAACATCGAAGATCACGCCACGGGCGCGAGCTTCGGCTAACGCAGGATTGATCTTGCCGTCGGCAAGGATTATGGGGAATTGCTGGGCAAAGACGTGGGTGTGAATATCACCGGGCCGCATCTTCTTCAGCAGATCTTCGTAAGTTCTGTCTTGACGAGGCCAAAAGTCATACATCACCGGAACATTCGCGAGCGTCGCACATTCAATAGCACGATCTACCGCAGCCCACGGTACGTGCTCAGCGTCCCAAGGCTCTTTCGTCCAGTAATGCGCAGTCTTCACTCCGACGATAATGTCCCGATATCGCGTGATGGTGGCGGCGCAAACCTTCGGGTCCATCTCATCGACACTTTGTTCGAGGCCGCCTCCCATCCCGTTGCCGACGATATTCAGGAAAGCGAGAACGCGCACTCTGGCACGGTCGATGACTTCCTCCTTCTCTTCCAGGAAGGTTTCGGCGCCTGCCGTGCCGGCATCAACGATGGTGGTCACGCCCGATTGCAGTGCCATATCGGCAGGAACGCCCAAGGGGAGAGCATGGGCTCGCGCTTCGGGAGTAAACCAGTTCAGGGGAGCTCCTCCGTGGCCAACGTGATAATGAATGTCGATCAATCCCGGTGTGACATAAAGCTTGGAGACATCGACGACTTTTGCAGCTTGATCTGCCGCAATATTTTTTTCTATGGCAGCGATCTTGCCCTGCAAAACAGCAACATCGCGTATGTCATCAATCTGATTCGCGGGATCAATTACATGTCCGCCTTTTAGCAGCAAATCGTAACGAGGCGAAGTTTGCGCGACGGTGACAAGAGGAGATGTGATGACGATTGCGACCACAGCAAGAATTGCAAGTGAGGTTTTCATCCGCTTCTGGGTGGCCCCCATGGTTTTTAATTTGAAGCGAAAGTGTATCGACTTGGGAACGGATTGTCATCATTTGCGAAAGGATACTGTTCGTGCAGTTGTAATCAGAGACGTGCTGGCGTAATCTGAACGGCTCCTTAAGCGTCACAGCTTGCTACAGTCGGATTGATTCATTCGGAAGAAACCATGGATCGTCGTACCTTCGTAAAGGCTGGTTGCGTAGGAAGCGCATCACTGCTGATTCAAGGACTGGATCCGATGGTGCGCGCGGATTCGCTCCCTCCCGTGCCGCCCATCGAACTGCGCGGATTGCCGAAGTATGAGCCCTCGCGTCTCGGATTGCCAGGATTGTTTCCGGGAAGAGTCATCGAGGTACGCGATTCCAATGCCATCGTGCGAAACCGTGTTTCGCAACCGGCTGTGCGCCGACTGCTCGATGTTGCCATGAAGGAATTGACAGGCGAGACTTCGGTGCGCGACGCATGGGCGAAGTTTGTCGAGCCGAAGGATACTGTCGGCATCAAGATCAATCCATCGGGTGCGCCTGCTTGTTGTTCGTCTCCCGAACTCATACGGGAGATCATTGCCGGGGTCCGGTTGGTTGGAGTGCCTGCGCGGAACCTCGTCATTTACGACCGATACTCGTACGAGATGGACATCGGCGGTTATCAGACGCTGATGCCGACCGAGGTTCGCATCGTGGGAATCCAGGACGCCTTCACCAGCGGTATGGGTGGATATGAGACGGAAGTATATTGCGATGCTAATTTCTTCGGCGAGTGGGAAACCCGCTCTTACATGGCAACAGTTGTGGCTCGCGAAGTGACGAAGATTATCAATGTGCCTACGATGAAGGACCACTCGGCGTCCGGTGTTACTGGAGCGCTCAAGAACCTGGCTTATGGCACGTTCAACAATGTCGCGCGTACTCATCGTTCGCCGTATTCCTTTACGAATCCACTGATCGGTTTACTGTGCACCGTCGAACCTCTGCGTTCGAAGTCAGTGCTGCATATCATGGACGGCATGCGGCAAGTTTGGCATGGCGGCCCTCTCACGCAGGTCCAGGATTTCATCGACCAGCCGGGGATCCTGATGGTTTCTACGGACCCGGTTGCGATGGACACGATTGAACTGGAGGCGATCGAGAAGAAACGTCGCGAACACGGCGCCCCGTCGGTGTGGGAACACGATGCCGGCAGCATCACCCCGGATACCAACGTTTTTTTTCACGACGCTGCGAAGAATCTGTTCTTTCGGCAGCCGGGACACATTGCGGCGGCCGGAAAACTCGGCCTCGGCGTCGGCGACCTGAAGCAGATCGACCATCGTCTTCTCTGACTCCATGGCGGACATGACCACGACGGCAACGACCCGGCCCAATTCTCTCCGCGACTGGCCCACACTGCTCGGAGACAACGCACGGACGTGTGGGCAGGGGCAACACCGGGCACGTTCTCCGGAAAAAGCAGTTTGGCAACTTCGTGGCGGAGCCGTGCGCTCGGCGCCGTTACTTAGTGATGGGCTGCTATATGTAGCGACCATCAGGGGATCGTTGTGTGCGATCGATGCAGCGACAGGAATTTCAAAGTGGAAGTTTGAAGCAGCGGGTCAAATTCATTCCACGCCTTCGCTCTTCGGAAACGCGATTCTGTTGGGCTGTGACGACGGCAAGGTCTACGCTCTGAATCGTCATTCGGGAGAAAAATTGTGGGAGGCCGCGACCCATGGGGAAGTTTGGTCATCGCCGGTCGTCCGCAGTGGAGTTGTTTTCTTCGGAAGCGCAGACGGGAAGGTCTACGCTGTCGATGCCGAAAGCGGTCAACCAAGGTGGTCTAAAGATCTTGGTGGAAGGATTTATTCCACACCCTACGCGGACGAACATCAACTTTACGTGGGCTGCGGCGACGGCAAGGTCTACTCTCTGGCAATCGATTCTGGGAAGGTGCTGTGGGAAACGCAGACGGGCAATGGTATTGATTCGTCTCCTGCAGTCGCTGACGGCCTTGTCCTTGTCGGCTCTGAAGACTTTTTTGTTTATGGGTTGAATGCCGGTACCGGAGAAGTGCGCTGGAAGTATGAGACGGGGCTTGGCATTTCATCTTCACCAGCGGTTTCGGGCTCCTTGGTAGCGATTGGTAGCAAAGACGGATTTTTGTACGCGCTTGATCTTCAAACGGGGCAGTTGCGCTGGAGAACTGGACTGGGCGAAGTTGTGACAGCATCTCCGGTGATTGGAGACGGCGCCGTCTGTATTCAGGCGGGAGGCCTGTTTGCATTGGATCCCGACAGCGGAAAAGTTCTGTGGAGAGCAGGCCTCGGCGGGGCCATCCAGTCTGTTCCCGTGCTCGCGGACGGCTGCATTTATGTGGCGAGTCTGAGCGGTGAGATCTATGCGCTTCGATAAGCGATGGGCGGCCGCACTGGTCATCGTTTTGTGCATCGCTTCAAGGGTGCGGAGTTCAGACAACCCAACTCTCGTTTACAAGAAGAAATACATCATGGGCACGGTCTTTGAGATCGCCGCCTATGCCGAATCAACCGAGAAAGCCTCGGCCGCCATTGACCAGGCCATGCAGGAGATCGTCCGAATGGACGATCTGATGAGCAACTACAAGCCGGATAGCGCTCTCAGCCGTTTGAACCGTTCCGCTCACTTCCACACTCAGCAAGTTCCGCCCGACTTGTATCGAGCGATCGAACGGGCAGTGCAGTTCTCCCGGATATCTGGCGGAAAATTCGATATCACTGTTGCGCCGCTCGTAAACCTGTGGAAAGCAGCCTTATTGGGCGATTCTGTGCCTTCTCTTGAGCAGCGACAACGAGCGGAGGCATGCGTTGGCTACGACAAGATCGAACTGACACCTCCAAACCAAATTACCTTCCATTCTTCATGCATCCAGTTGGACTTGGGCGCAATTGGGAAAGGATATGCGATTGATCGTGCGGGCGATCTGTTGCGTTCCGCCGGAATTCGAGACGCTTTCTTAAACTCGGGAGGGAGCACAATTCTCGCCATGGGCACTCCTCCCGGCCAGTCTGGATGGCTGGTACATCTGAGGGATCCTTCTCGCAAGATCGATCCCTACGTGATGTTGAAAGACCAGAGTGTGTCCACGTCAGAACAAACGGCATCTTCTCTGCTGGGCGCGGAGTCTGCTGGACACATTATCGACCCAGTGACCGCAAGGCCCCTCGACACACAATTCGCGGTCAGTGTGATCACTCCCTTGGGCACTCCTTCTGACGGGCTTTCCACTACATTGCTGCTGCTGGGCCCGAAGGCGGGCAAGCCTTTAGTAAGCAGAATGCCCAACGTCTCTGCGATCTGGGTCTCTCCAAAGGCGGAAATCGAAACTGCAACGAACGGGGCGCAAATTCTTTTTGGCGGGAAATCGTGAGTTACGAGAGAACCGATCACATGAATCCGGGGAAGATTGCACTGATGGTCCTCTGCATCATTTGTGCTCCATTCGCATCGAGCACTGTTTTCGTGGAGTGGAGCAGCCCCACGCTGCCAACGGCTAGTTTGCTAGGCATCAAAGACATCGTTCTTAGCTGGGGGCCGGGGATTTCTGCCTCGTGGGTAGCGGCTGCGCGTAAACAGGGATATAACGTGTACGTTGAGACGCCATTAGAGCAGGCTACGCCCGCAGCTAAGGCATGTGCGAAAACAAGGTGCGCGGGAATTATTCTGAACGCTCGCGAATCGGAAAGCACGGACACCGATAAATTTCTCGCAAGCTTACGGTCTGCTTATCCAAAACTGCGATTCCTGGTGCTCAACCCAAATGGCAAGCAGCCCGAGATGAAGGGCAGCCTCATCATCAAACGCGACTCTGTCCTTGAAGTGTCAAGCCCGACCGCCCAACCATGGATTGACACGAATCTTGCCTTAGTCAAAGTGGAGCAAAGATCTCGCAGTCAACAAGTCCCACTCTACACATTTTCATGGTCGGAGAATGGCCAGCAAAGAAATCTCAATGCTACTGACTACTCTTTGGCCGTGGCCGAGGCCGGAGCGTTCCATGCTGATCTGCTTCTAAGGCTCGATGCACATCTCCAGGAAGCTCTGAACAGTCGCAATAGCGAGGCATGGGCCCTTTGGGGTGAGGTTGGATCCATGTTGAAGTTTTCTTCTAGGGAGAGTGTTAGCGGATTGGTACCTGCGGCCAACGTTGCTGTGATCGTGGACAATCTCGATACAAGTGACGAAGTTCTGAATCTGCTGAGCCGCCACAATATCCCGTTTCAGATATTTCTCCCCGCAGACTTGAAGACGCATCCGCTCAAAGGTTTCGATATCGTGATCTTGTATGCAAAAACGGACTCTGGGATTGGGGAACAGATCAGTGGTCTGGCAGCCGACGGCGCTACCGTAGTAGTTGTCGATGCGCATGGGAAATATCCGTGGCAGGGAGCTCGGGCGATCCAAGTGAATGAACACACGATTTCGTATGCAGTGGGAGATGGCAAGGTGTTGGAACTCGCGGAGCCTGTCACAGATCCTGAGACGTTCGCGCAGGATATTCGTCGACTTTTGGGCAAGCAGAATTCGCTATTGAGCCTTTGGAATGGGCTGACGACGGTCGCCGTACCATACAAAGACGACAGCGGAGCACTGAAACTGCTGGAATTCGTAAACTATGCGGACGACCCGCTAGGTATTCAGGTTCAGGTGAAGGGATCGTTTGCGACGGTCCGATACGAGACGCCCGAACGTGGCTGTTGCCAGTCTATCGAGCCCGTGAGACATGACGGATTCACGGAGTTCGTGATTCCGGAGCTACGCATTACCGGACGGGTTTACTTGGAGTCACGGTAGTCCGATTTTCGACGTCGCGAAAAAAATCCTATCGAAACCTTCGGATGAAGAGCGTGTGGCGGTCCGAGCGGTAAAGGCCTAGTACGTAGATCGTGGGTTTTGCCTTCGTAGAAAAAATCTGTTGCCTGATTCGCAATACGGCCGCGCCTGGCGGAATGCCGAGAAGCCGGGCGGTGTGCGCATCGGCAGTGGTCGCGTCGATTTCTTCATCCGCGTGGGCGATCTGAAGTCCGTGATCGTGCTCCAGCAAAGAAAACAACGATGCGCGGTCCAGCCTGGCCCGAGTCAGATCACCGAACTCATCAGCCGATAAATAGCAGGTTTCGATGGCAAATGGTTCATCCTCGCCGAGCCTCAGGCGCTCGACCTTAAGCAAGCGACTGGTGACGGGAAGAGACAGACGTGCTGCAATTTCCTGTTCGGTCTCAATGACTCCAAGAGAGAGCAGCTTGGAAGAAACAGCCAGACCGCGGCGTGACATCTCCTCCGTATAGCTCATCAGCTTGTTGAAGTGGATTTTGGGTGGTGCGACGAACGTACCTGCACCGCGACGTCGTACTACCAAACCCTCACGTTCCAGACCGGTGAGCGCGTGCCGTGCGGTCATGAGACTAACGCTGTGAATACGCGCAAGTTCCCGCTCGGAGTCTACGAGGTCCCCGGGCCTCAGAAGACCCTTCTCGAGCCGTTTAACGATCGTCGACTGGATCCGCTGGTATGCGGGCAGCCCGTTATTCCGGACGTGTGGCATCCAAACCTTCTCCTACGCAGGTGAACCATACTACGAAGTGCTCTAGAGCTCCAATGCTAAATCGTATTTCCTTCCCGAAATGGTCTCATACTAGTACACGAAGAGCAGCGAATCTCGACAAGCGGCCACATTTCCTGGTCGGGTCTCAGCGAGAATATTGAGTTCTATTTAAATCTTTTAGTATCAACTGTTTGTGGTGCAATGTGGCCATCGTGCCACGGCCTGAACGCTCGCTCTCTCAACAAACTGAGCAGGTCACGGAGGCGCGATAACTCAAGGCGATAATACCAATATATTAAATCTTTTAAATTTTTATTATTTTTTTCTTGACGACAAATGGTCCTCCGCTATATAGCATGTCCGTCATTGTTATCTGTTATTTTTCGCTCGTCTGAGGAGGCTTGTGATGAGACGGTCTGCTGCACTTTGCTGCTCGCTCCTGCTATTCGTAGCGGTAACAGGGTCATTCCATTATGGCTGGGGCCAGGAAGTGACGGCTTCCATCACCGGCACGATCACCGATCAAAGTGGAGCGGCTGTACCCGGAGTTACAGTTACGGCAACGTCACAAGAGCGTGGTCTCAGCTATGTCGCCGTCACGAACGACATCGGTCTTTACCGTATCGCCCAACTCCCTGTCGGTTCGTACACTCTCAAAGTTGAAAAGACCGGGTTCGCTGCGGCGTCATACCCGCCATTCGTGCTTACTTTGAATCAAGTCGCCCGCATAGACGTGGCGATGAAAGTCGGGCAGGCGAGTGAAACGGTGGAAGTCACCGGCGCAGCGCCGGTCATGGAGACGGACACGACGCAGGTCGACACCATCATCAATGCCGCGACTAACGATAACCTTCCGCTGGCGTCGCGCAATTACGTGCAGCTCACTCTGCTTGCGCCAGGCGCGGTTTCGACCGATCCCAGCAGCTTCAATAACGGCAACAACACCGGTGGTTACGGTGGCCGTCCGCTGATTAACGGGAATCGTGAGCAGGCCAACAACTTCTTGCTCGACGGCATGGACAACAACCAGGTGTCGGACAACCTGCTCGGTTACACGCCCGCCCCGGATGCGATCCAGGAGTTCAACCTGATTACGAACAATGCCCCGGCAGAGTTCGGAAACTTTGAAGGTGGCATCGTCAACGCGACGATCAAATCCGGCACGAACGCATTCCACGGCGATGTCTGGGAGTTTTTCCGCAACGACATCCTCAATGCCAATAGCTGGTCGAACAATTTGCAGTATCCGGCCCTTCCCAAGCAGAAGATCCGCTGGAACATGTACGGCGGGACCTTGGGTGGACCGATCGTGAAGAACAGACTCTTCTTCTTCGCTGATTACCAGGCGCAGCGGTTCGATATTCCGAGTTCGGCGGTTGCGAACACGATGTTCACGGCAGCCGAGCGAGGCGGGAATTTTGGTGCCATCTGTACCGGCGGATTCAGCGGCGCTGGCGTGTGCAACGACAGAGATAACAAAGGGAACATCATTCACCAGTTGTACAACCCGTTTCTTCCGCTCGTTGGAACGACACGTGTTCCCTTCGCGAACAACTTAATTCCTGCTGCGATGATCAGCCCGGTGGCGAAAGCGCTCTTCGGATCTTCGCTTTATCCTGGAGTGGTCAACGGCAATCTGGAAAACAACGCGACGAATGTCGTCACTTCTGCCCAAAATGTCGATCAGGGCGATCTGAAGATCGATTTCAAGGCTACGCAGAGAGATAACATCTCGTACCGTTTCACGCGCGCATATCAGAACAACCCGTCGAACAATTCCCAGGAGCTCTTATCAAACGGCATCTCGACAACGCCGATCTACAACACCGTCGGTGACTGGAGCCGCACGATCGGAAACAACCTGGTGAACGACGCCCGTTTCGGCTGGAGCCACGTCACGGTGAACAATGGCACAGCCTGGGCTTCTGGCGTCGGGCAGTTCGGTAACACGCTGGGTATCGGCAATGGCAACCCGGGGACTCTCCCTGGCTTGCTCGCGATTCAGTTCCACAATACCGCTTCCAACCTTACTAACCTCGGCACCACAGAAAGCACCGAAAACTTCGATGATCACGTGTGGCAGGTTGAGGATGCGCTGAGCTGGAATCATGGGCGGCATACCTTTAAATTTGGCGGCCAATACTGGCGTCAGATCATCAAGACCTTCTACGCGGGTAACAACGGACAACTCGGTTTCCTGGACTTCAACGGACAATTCACCAGTTCCGGGATAGGTGGTACTGGTGGTGACGGTGGCGCTGATTTTTTCCTCGGCCTTAACGACTCATACGGTCGAGGCGTCAGCACAGGAAAAACCTGGCAGCAGTCGAGCAATGTGATTGGCATCTATGTGCAAGACACCTGGCGCTTAACCGATCGCCTCACTCTAAATCTCGGCCTGCGCTACGACGCGCACAGCCCCTGGGTAGAAGCCAACAATCAGCAGGCGAATTACAACTTTGCGACCGGCAACATTGACCTTGCCGATCAAAATGGAGCCAGCCGCGGTCTCTACAACAGCACCTGGGGAGGCAAAGACTTCCAGCCCCGCATTGGTTTTGCCTGGACTCCTGCGGCATTGGGCGACAAAACCGTAATCCGTGGCGCGTTCACCGTCTCCTCCTATATGGAGGGAACGGGCACAAACCTCCGCCTGACGTTGAATCCGCCATTCACTCCGGCGGAAATCAACTCAACCACGGCTTCTGGTGCTTTACTCCCACCAACCAATTCCACCGATGGAATTGTGGGAAGCGGAACCTCAGCATCCTGCGCGGCGCCGGATTACGCTTGCTACTCGGGAGCTTTCCTGCGAGTCTGGGATCCGAAGGTTCAGCCCGCGATCGCGGATGAGTGGAACGTCACTGTCCAGCACCAATTCTCTGGCAACACTACCCTTCAAGTCGGATACGTAGGCCAGCGGGGTGTTCACTTGATGGTGCCATTCGATTACGCCCAGCGGGTACTGCTGCCGAACTCGTCTTGCGCCACTCCACCCTGTACCGCTCCGAGCCCTTATTTCTCTGCTAACCCGGCCCTCTACAGCGTCCTCGGTGGGGGCACCCCAACATCTGGAACTCAGGGCGCTGAGGTTTCGGGCACCAAATCCAACGGCACCATGCGGTACAACGCATTGCAGGCTGTGCTCCAGAAGCAGATCAGTCACGGACTGCAGTATCAAGTCGCCTATACGCTCTCGCGATGCATGTCTGATAGCACCGGTTACTATGGCGCTTGGAACAATGCGCTGAGTGCCTCCGCGTACTGGCAGAACGTGTACGACCAGAAAGCCGAGTACGCTCCGTGCTACTACGATGCCACCCACGTTGTTTCAGCCTACGCGATCTACGATCTTCCCTTTGGCCGCGGTAAGATGTTGGGAAAGAACGTCAATCGCGCAGTCAATGGAGTGATTGGGAATTGGGCGGTTAGTCCGATCGTTTCCTTCCGTACGGGATGGCCATTGCCCACTCAAGGCGCCGTGGACCAGTCTGGCACCTACAGCCGCGGAATGCGACTTGACTGCAGCGGTGTCCCGTCTATTACAAACACGTTCCTGCCAGGAGTGGGTCGGCAGTGGTTCGTCAATAGCGGACAATTCACACAACCAGGTCTTGGAACGTTCGGCGATTGCTCACCGCAACTTTCAGATCTCCGTTCGCCTCATTACAGCGACGTTGACCTGAGTTTGCATAAGGACTTCCCGATTACCGAACGATTCCGGTTGCAGTTCCGAACCGACTTCGTCAACGCCTTCAACCATGTCCAGTACAACGCACCCAATATGGGTTACGGCTCCGCTATGGGCCAGATCACGACTGCCCAGCCACCAAGAAACATACAGCTGGCGCTGAAACTCTACTATTGAAGTTTAGGGAAAGTATAATGATGATGTAGGCGCTTACCGCGCCTGCATCATCATTTTTTTGTGTGCAGATTTTTCAAGAAGGGAATCCTCGCAAGCTCCGTCCAACAAGATGTGCTCATCTCTTAGCAAGCTAGTCTTCATCTTATGGTTCGCCAGCTATTTAGCGTCCTCTTCGGTCTTATGGTGCCAGCAATCGAAGAGCGCCGCTGCATCCCAGTCCGCCTTAACTCCTGAGAAAGCCCTCAGTCTCGCCGAACAAGGACGTTGCCGGGAGGCCATCTCAGGGCTCAAGCGCGCGCTGACCGGCCAAGTCGCTTCCAACACAAAAAAGGAAATCGGTGTGGTGGGCGTCCGGTGTTCTTTGTCATTAGACGATCGTGATTCGACGGTGGACTTCATCCGCTTTCTGCACAAACAGTTTCCGCAGGACCCCGATGTTCTTTTTGTCGTGACGCATGCTTATTCCGATCTCTCGACAAGGACCGCTCAGGATTTGGGCCGCACGGCTCCCGATTCGTTTGCCGCGCACAAATTGAATGCTGAGGCTCTTGAGATGCAAGGTAAGTGGGAGCCCGCGCAGGCCGAATATGAATGGATGATTAAGAAAGAACCGAACACTCTCGGTATCCACTTTCTGCTTGGAAGGCTCCTTTTGTCGCGACCGGACGCCGGGCCGGACGCGACAGAACGAGCCAAGCAGGAATTCCTGAAAGAGATTCAAATCGACCCCAACAACGCGGGCGCGATCTACATTCTGGGCGAGCTTGACCGGCGAGATCAGAAGTGGGATGAAGCGATCTCCCGCTACAATCAGGCGCTTAAGGTTGACCCCAATCTTGGGGAGGCTTACTTGGGTTTGGGATATTGCCTTGTGAACTTGAAAAAATATGAGGAGGCTATTCCACCTTTGCGGACGGCCGAACGCCTGATGCCCCAGAATCCCGAGGTCCACCACTCACTCGGTACTGCCCTGCAGAGAAGCGGGCACAAGGAAGAGGCACAGAAGGAATTTGCCATTCATCAGTCGTTAATTTCCGCAGCCGGAACCGCGAAGACGGAATAGTTATGTCCGGCAGACCTCCCTACTGAATCAATTGTGGGGTTCTTCCACGCTTAGAATCTGGTCACCCGCGACGTCGTGCAACACTTGTTTTGTGCCGCTGGGCCAGCGAATCTCCACTTCTTTGATCAGACGATTCTTTCCCAGCCCAAAATGCACCCGGCTGTCGCTCGACGCAGTGTATCCAACTGCCGTTGTAGCCTCGTTCCATTGCGAAGCGCCATCTTCGGTAGTGATGTGAATTTGAGCGCCGATGCCCATCCGGTTGCTCTTTGTTCCCACAAGCTTGAGCAAAATCCAATGGTTGCCGGTTTCGGAGATGTTGCGGAGAATCTCGACCGGCCCGCCAAGAACCGTAACGACTGCATCAATGCGACCGTCGTTGAAAAGGTCCCCAAAAGCGACTCCACGATGTGCGGCCTCTTCCTGGAAATCCGGTCCGGCTGAGAGGCTGATTTCAGCGAACTTACCGTTGCCCAGATTGCGAAAGAGGGAATTCGGCTCGGGGTATTTGCGCCTGCCCAGTTCGCTGATGTTATCGAGAACATTGGCGCGCGCGACGAACAGATCCTTCCACCCATCGTTATCGAAATCAAAGATCCCGTTGCCCCAGCCCGACATTTCGTTCGTGGCTTGCAGTCCGCTCGACTGCGTGAGGTCGTCGAATTCGCCGCTCCCTTGATTAATAAGGAGGGGAAACGATTCGTGCTCGACGGCGGTATACCAAATATCGGGGCGTCCGTCATTGTTTACATCTCGAAAATCAGAGCCCATTCCTGACAAGGCCACTCCGTCGGGGGCATAGGCAACTCCCGCTTGTGTGCCCACTTCTTCAAACTTCTTGCCGCCTAAATTGTGAAAAAGGAGACCTGGGGTAGTGTCGTTCGCGACGAACGCATCGAGGAAGCCATCGCCGTCGTAGTCGGCAAACGACACACTCATCCCTTTACCCATGCTCGAAGAGATTCCCGTCTCCTGGGAGACATCCGTGAAAGTGCCATCTCCATTGTTGCGGTATAGAGTATTGTGCAGTGATGCGTAGACCTTGGGGTGGCAATAGCCGCGAACTCCGCTTTTCACGTGACAGAAAGGGTCCTTGTTGACTTCCCACACGCAATAGTTCACGACAAACAAATCCAGCTTGCCGTCGTTGTTGTAATCGAACCAGCCGGCGCCGACCGACCACATCTTTTTGCCATTCATCTCGGTGCCAGCAAGGCCGGCTTTTGCGGTTACATCCGTAAACGTGCCGTCGCCGTTGTTATGGAAGAGTTGGTTACCGGTTACGTTGGCCAGAAAGATGTCTGGGCGGCCATCGTTGTCGTAGTCCCCGACGGCTACGCCCATGCCGTAGCCGGCCCCTGCGACTCCGGCGCGCTCGGTTACATCGGTAAACGTGCCGTCATGATTGTTGTGGTAGAGCCGGTTCCAATAGGCGGGCGATTCCTTCTGTAGGGAGGGAATTGCTGCTCCGTTTACAAGATAAATATCGAGCCAGCCGTCGCCGTCGTAGTCGAGCAGCGCAACCCCTGCGACCATCGTTTCGATCTGATTCTTGTTCGGTGTCGGCGAATTCCGGGTGATGAAGTTGACGCCCGCTTTCGCAGCAATGTTTTCGAATCGGATAGGCGATGGAGTAGGAGCGCTGGCCAATCGCATCGCACCCACTCCAAGAGCAACAATAATGAAGAAGTACCGCATGGAATATGGCCGGTCGACACTGGTGGAATCGGCACGCAATCCAGCAGGTAATGTCGGCGGTAATTAGAAATTCTACCAAGGTCGCGCGTGGGCCACACTTGAATCGGAAGATTTCCAGTCTTACCGTCGTGGAAATAGCCCACCTACCGACGCTAGGCCGTTTCCCGGGTCGAACTTGGGCAGTGAATCGGTTAGCTTTGCCGCGTCCGCGTTCGCTCGTTGAACTTGGTCTGGGGTCAAAAGCACCGAGAGTTTCTTCAGTTGCAGCTTGCCTCTTCTCTCACCGCGGTCGGCTGCCGCCTTATACCACATGTAGGCTGCTGAGTAATCAAGTGATACGCCCTTTCCCTGTTCGTAGAGGTATCCAAGGTCGAGTTGAGCGGATGCGTAGCCTTGTTCGGCCGCCATCCGAACCCATCGCGCCGCTTGCTTGTTATCTATCGCAAAACCGGTCCCGGTGTAGTACATCCACGCCAGATTTTCTTGAGCCGGAGCGTATCCGGACTCGGCTGCCGCTTCAAATAAGGTGGCGGCTAGTCGCTCGTTCCTGGGTGTGCCCTTTCCCAGAAGGTACATTGAAGCCAGATTGCATTGGGCCACAGGATCGGAGCGATCGGCGGCCTTCTTATACCAGCCGGCTGCCTCGCGAAGGTCCTTGCTCACGCCTTCGCCGCGCTCGTACATTGATCCCAGATTGTTCTCGGCAAGCGCGTATCCTTGGTGGGCAGCGTTTGAGTAATGTGCGAACGCTTCACTGTAGTCCTTCTTTACGCCAACTCCGTGCTCATACATGTAGGCGATAACAAACTCGGCGTCGACAAAGCCCTGTCTCGCAGCGCTCTTGTACCAATTCAGTGCTTCTTCGTAGTCTTGAGGAACCCCGTTGCCGGTCATGTAAGCCCGGCCAAGCTTGTATTGCGCTTGGGCATCTCCGTTTCGGGCCTGCTGCTTGAGGGATGAGACCTCCAGTTCGGCTTTCCTTTCATTGTTGCCCGCCTTTGTTTCGTGCTGGCCTCGAATGGTAATGGCGCAAAGGTGAAAAGAAAGTGAAGGTAGCAACGTAACCGCTAAGAGCGCTCGCAATTTCATTTTTGGTCCCTCGGTCCTGGATTTTTCCCTCGCGCGTCTGGGGCTCCTGCGCGGCGGGCTGCGGTGCTTTCCCACGGTGCAAGATCTGTGGGAATCGACGTTTTGTACAATGCAACGGGGGTACACGATATCTACACGCGCAAATCACGAGCTAACTCAATGACCACACGCAAGATCGCCCTACCTCACGCGTTTCTTGAGCAGGTCGCGAGGGCTCACTAACGTTGGTGATGAACTGACGTCCAAGTCAGAAGGTGAGATCGTGCCAGATATTCAATTTCCGACTGCCGTTCGCTTTGATGTCTTTGAAATCGACCTTCGGGCAGGTGAATTGCGCAAAGAGGGACTGAGAGTAAAAGTACAAGAACAACCGTTTCGTGTTTTGTCTCTGCTGGTGCAGCGAGCAGGGCAGGTGGTCACGAGGGAAGAATTGCGTCAACAACTCTGGCCTGCTGACACATTTGTGGATTTTGATCACGGCCTGAACAGCGCTGTCGCAAGATTACGGGAAGC